>Ga0307992_1000448_pt1 | contig 26512 bp, 21 predicted proteins | sample EllFjometagen133_FD_203162 | JGI IMG/M metagenome (GOLD analysis project Ga0307992, IMG submission 203162) | Marine microbial communities from Ellis Fjord, Antarctic Ocean - #133 | ecosystem: Environmental > Aquatic > Marine > Unclassified | place: Southern Ocean | collected 2014-10-08
CCAATAAAATATGTAAGCAGACTTTAATTAACATGGCCGGATGCAGCATCCGTTTTATTCCCCAGTGTAAATGCTATTACTTAAAAAAACGAACAGAAGGAAAAAGTCATAATCATACTCTTCGCTGCCTGGCCCGGCAATTAATTAAAGTCATCTATAAGATGTTAACTGAAGATAGAGATTATATTGTTAGAAAAGTGTTAAAGAAAGTGGCATAAAAAAGGTTAAAATTATCTTGATTTTTCAGATGGGAAGTTCAGATCTTGCAATGACATATTTTTACCAATACTTACTTGTTATTAAAAAAATGTGGCATTGCAAGACCGGACCCTCTTTTATCTTATGAAATTATATTTAAAGAAAAGAGATTTTTTAGTAAAATTAAAGCAATACCTTTATTACCATATTTATGATATAATAATTTTATAATTATATAGAAAGGAGTAGTAACAATGTATTCAAGTGATAGAAAAAAAGCACTTAGTGGTTGGCTATTAAAATATCATGAAAAAGAATTTCTATCTCCTTTAAAGTTTCAAAAATTTTTGTTTTTCTACGAAGCATTATCTAAAACAGAAAAAGATATTTCTGAGTTTAAGAAACTCAAGGGATATATTAATGGACCTGTTTTTAGTGATGTATATGGAGATTATACATATGAAACAGTTGATTTTATAAAAGACGCAAAGAGAATTTATAAAGAAAATCCAAAATCGGTAAATGAAAAAAGAGCTGAGTTTGCAGGTTTTTTTGTAAGCATTTTAAACGAAGAAGAATTATCAAGCTTTACACATGAATTTAACATTTGGAAAGTAAAAGAAGATGATATTAAATCTCATGTACCTGAAGTTCCTCTATTTAAAAAAGATTTTAATGTAAATGATGCTGAATTATTAACCTCTATGAAAGAAATGTATCCTTCTGATTATATCAATTCAGTTAGAGTTATTGAAATATTTGGGAAATCCTTCATTTTAAATAAAGATGATATATCTAAATTAACTGATAAATCAAAGTACGTATTCATTTCTTTAGCAAACGAAAGTAGTCTACAAAATCCTGTATATGTTTCAATATCAGATGATGGAGTGGTATTAGTTGATTGATAAAGCTGATGTCGTAAAAATGTATGTTCCTTTTCCCGATATTGATTCTTCATTAGCATTGTATTCACATATGTATATTTGCTTACAAAATGGGAATAATAAAGAATTAATAAAATGTCAGACATTTAAACCTACGCATATATTATCCAACTATCCACCAATGCTTTATTTAATTGAAATACCAGATATAAATCGCAATCCATTTAATAGAAAAACAACAATTGATTGCGATAAATCTTTTTGTGTTTCTGGTGTTCTTATAAGCAAAAGATTATTAGCCAGAAGAAATGTTTGCCATAACCTATTTAATTCTATAATACAAAAAATGGTTCATAGTAATTTTTGTAAAGAAAATTTGAATTCAAATAGCCTTTCCAGATTAAACCGTTTAATATCCCTTAAAATATAACTCTATCATTATTTTCACTTCTTATGTATCGATAAAGCATATTCCCTACTCTTATTCTAACCATGTATCATATTATAAAATAGGATAAGCCCATCCCCGTGTAATATTTACGCCTGGCTTTATTTCTTAAGTATCGATTCTATTTCTTTGTTATATTCTGCAATCTTTTTATTTTTTTCAACCTCTTCTTCATTAATTAATACTTGAACGCTTTTAATTAGTTCGCCTTTTGTAAGTTCTCCGTCTTTAAAACCCATCACTGCTTCTTTTAACTCGTCAATTTTCTTTTTTAAATTATAATTTTCACCTTCTAACTCATACCTTCTTTTCATCTCTTCCTTTAAATTTTTATTGCTTGTTCCTAACATACTTAATAATACTAATACAGCAATCGTAAGAAGAGCTAAAAATGTGCTCCAAAAATACATTTTAACCATCTTCGTAATTGGTATAAAATTGTTCTTTTTAATTATAGACCCCACTATATTTGCAAAATTAAAAATTAGTTATACATTTAACATCGTATTGTACTCCAATTAATCCTGTGTTTTTCTCTTAATTTTTCAGCTTTTAGATATGACCACCAAAGAATATCGAATATTCTTATTCTGCTTAAATTTTTAAGATTATTTTTAGATATTTCATTGAAGATAAAATTTAATTTTTTACGATTGCTTTCTATTTTTAGATTGTTATAAAAATCGATAAATATTTCATCGACTTTTTTCTCCGTCCATACATTATTAATTTTTTCACGATATTTCTTTTGAAGAGGATTATCAATCATAGGTATAATCTTTGGATAAAGCGTATGTAGAATTTTAGTAGTAGTAGACAAAGCAATACCATTAATCTTTAACAACTTCTGAATAACAAATTCATTTAGTTCTTTAATCAATTCATTTCTGTCTTTCTCATCCAAGCTTAAAAATTGCCTAAGATTATATTCAAATATATTTACATTTTTCGTTCTTTCAGTTATTATTTTACATTCTAAAAGTACTTCTTTCTTAATACGTGCACCAATTTTATTTACATCTTCAATTTTCTTATCTTCCAAAAGGTCATATTTAGAATAAAAATCATTTTGATAACAGTAGCATTCGATTAAAGCTATAGGATCATGAATTTCAAATGATATTTTTGAGAATAGAAAAAATTTCATTCTAATACCTCATATATTTTTTTGTTAATATTGCTATAATTATTTAGTACATTCCGAATTTTATGTTTTAATTTATCGGTTTTCGCCATGATAAAAAAGACAATTCTATTATCCGATAAACACATAAGATTTTTAGTATTCGTACAATTGCATATTTTTTCTCCTACCTGGGCAAAAAAAAGTTCTCTTTTCACTCTTGGCATATGCTGATAAACTATAATTAATGAATTAGAATCCATTTGAGCATATATATTGCTTAGCTCATTATACTTTATATATTTGTGGCCAGTTCCACTCCGCATACTTTTAACCTCAAATCCATTGTCCGGGTCGATTAATATTACTGATTCATTAAGAATTGAAGAATGAATACTATCGAAATATTGCTCCCTTTCTGCATGTAAAAAATATTCATCATCTTTATAGGGACGATATTCTATTTGTTCATATCTTGACATAAATGAGCGAAGATTTTTTACCTTCCTATCTGATTTTTTTATGCAGTCCTTTAGAAAATCGTCTAATTCTTTTCGCCTACTTCCATCATACTTGGTTAACGCACCATCACTAGAACCATCATCTTTTGTGAGCATTGGAATAAAAGTAAAACATTTTAAGTTTTCTATTTTTTCAATTAAGCTAAGGACTAAGTCATATTTAAAAAAATCATTTCTATCACTAAAATACTGGTTTTTCATTTCTTTTATTTCCTCAATTTTAATTATATATGTAATCTTCCGGGGTCAAATCTTTATGGTTAACAAAATATTATAATAAGCTGTAAAGAATAAAGATTTGACCCTATTTTCTCCCCTTAATATTTCCTATACAACTCCAGCGAAGGCTTAATTATCTTATTGACAATCGTTTCGCTATCATTTATATCAAATAAATTATTTTTTATTAATTCACCTTGAAATTTTATATATATATCTTCATAATTTATTTTCTTGATATCTTGAAAAACCTTATCATCACGATATTCGATATGACCCATAATATGCTCAAACTTCTTGACAGAAGACGTATCTTTTTTCTTTTCAATATTATATAACACTCCTGAATAGACTGTTGGGGTTTTGATGGTCTTACCGTAAAATGCAATTTTTAAATACAAAACCTTTAAAATTTTATCCATTTTAGTAACAGTTGCTCCTCCTTTTAACTCTGTTTTTCCCTCAGGAATATAAAATATTGAAAACTTCTTTAATAACCACAATTTAACAAAATTTGGTTCTAGTCCTTTCGAGGTATATGAAGTAATACCATATCCAGCAGGTCTTCCAATTATAAAATTTTCTTCCTCTTCGTTTAAAATTCCAGCCATTTCTTTCACTAAATAGGATGACTCAAGATACAACTTTTCAATAAAATCAAAAGCTAGGTTGTTCTGCTCCATAATTTCACTCTTACTATTCATTCATTTCACCTTCCTTAAAAAATATAGGACTTTTAACTTGCTTTAACTTTTCTAATTTCGATAGAGATTTAAATATCCTTTTAGTGCTACTAAAAAAGACAGTTTCCCTAACTGATTTCAACCCTTTGGCTAAGGAAAGGCTATCTATAAACCCAATGAAATCACCTCTTAGTCTAGCAGTCTTAGCATCAAAAAAGATAGAACTATAGCCTTCTAGTAAGGGACCATTATAAGTAATATTTTGAAAGCTTCTAAGGTTCTTTTTATCAAGAAGGCAATAGAGGTCTTGACAGAAATCCCATTCTGATCCTTTGATATGTGGGGTACTGCTTAAAATATTATCCAGAAATGAAGCAATAAATTGCCAGTTGGTCCACTTAAAAGAGGATTCAAATTCTGGTAAAATTGTTTTAAATTTATCTTTCTTAAAATAATAATCTGCAGTTATAGCAATCAAGTAAAATTCTTTACCATAACTTATGGCTTCCAACTGACCGCCTTCAATTTCTCGTTTTAATTGGTCCTCAGTAGTTTCGGTTTTTTTTCCAAAGCCTGAATAATACTTAGCTTCGAATAATATATAATATTTACCTACAATTATTACTAAATCCGGCTCAGTGCCATCTTCGTAATGGGGCCAAAATCTAAATTCAGCTTCTTTAGCTTCTTTCTCTGAAACTTGAAATCCAAAGGAATTCAAATATTCCTTGAGAAAGATATCTCTGGAAGAGTACTTAAAAAAAGAGAAAACATTTGAAGTTAAGATATCTTCCATTTTTTCAACTCTCGAAGAAAGTTTACCACGCAATTCAGCTAAGTACATCTACTCACCTCACGTTATATAAATATTATTAACTTCATGAAACTTAATTAAATGTATTGTTGTTTTATATAGTTAAAAAATTATAAAATTGCTAATAATAATTTTGTCCTATTTTTTTATAAAAAGTTATAAAATTTTGCGAATTATTGAGTTATTACAACCATCCCATTGTTTTATCCATCCTGTCATATTATAGAATTATAACAAATTCCATCTTACGTTTCCCAATTGATTATAATGACTAGTCGGGTTTGAGGTGGCTTATACAGTAATGTTTTAGGAATATATGGACTACCAATCTCGCGAGCGTCATTACCCACCAGAACCGGGTCGTACCTAACTACTAATTTATGGGTTTCATCAGTGAGGGTAACCTCCGCATTAATTCTATCTAGGCGCAACCACGGTTTTGCCTTAATTTCTTTTTTGTCGTGGATGGTAACATTTGGGTATCGAGAATCTTTCGGCTCGAAGAATTGCAAGGAAATCCGCTGCGGATAGGGATCAGGGACGCGCCATTTGGGTATGTATATTACTAATGGTGCAATACCTACCATAGTTTTCCAACGATACTTATTATCTGTACAATTATCATAGTCACAGAATATCTTTTCCATAAATACTTGTCTTCTTTTATATTAATTAAGATAAATACACCCCATATTTTCCGTGGTTTAGCTTCCATTTTACGAGGGCTTTCTTTAAAAATATTTTTTTATAAGAATCTCTAAAGCCTTAAACTTATGGTTATGAAACTCTTTTGTCCCTATAGTTTTTCCGTTAAAAGTGTGCAAATTATTGATTTGGCATACCTTCTATAATTATTTAATCATTCTATTATTTATTTTGTTCCCTTATCTTACCCTATTACTTTAATTCCAATCCCAGAAAGAAGTTATGTCAAACGTTGATACCCCTAATATTTTATAATGCATCGTGGGGATGAAATCAAGAAAATTTGAATAAAGATAACTCTTACATAAAAAATATAATATTCTGTTAGTTTTTCCCCCGCTCATTTTGATCCTCATCGTTAAAAAATTTCCTTTCCCATACTTTTTTATCCCCTTTTGGAACTGCAACTATCAATACCTTTCGTGGTCTTGTTATTGCAACATAAATTATACGTAGTTCTTCGCTTTCTTCTATTTTTAGCTTAAGAATTTTTGCATAGTTTTGGATATTTCCTCCTCTTTTTTTTACAAATAACAATACCGCCTCAAATTCTTCTCCTTTAACTGAATGGACAGTCCCTATTATATAATTAGTTTTATTTATTTTAACCTCTTTTTCTGCGAATATATCATTAAGAGAAATTTCTGAATATTCATTTGGAGCTTTATTCCTTTTTATTTTTAAAGGAAATTTAGTAATAATATTCTGATTCTCTTTTAAACTTTTATTAGCTTCTTTAATCCATATTCCTAATTCAACTTCTGTTGTATCAGGTAAAAGTTTAATTAAATTATAAATCTCCTTTCTCCATTTAATAAAACCATATTCTCTAATAATAGAATCTAATTCTTCTTTATTGCAATAGGTTTTATTATTTTTTACTGCGCATACGGTCTTTTCTAAAAGATAAAAGGCATCTTTATAATTATCTGTATCAAAAAGGTATTTGCTCTTTATTATATTTTTTGAATTTAAATCATTCCATGGATTCTGTCCATTCCTATTTATTTTAACTCCACTTATTTCAGATAAAAAATTTTTACTTCGAGATAATACTGCGATATTCTCTGGCTTTAAAGAAATATTATAATCTTCACATAGATTCAGAAATTTATCTATTATCTCTTCATAGTTTTTATCTTTATATTCCCAAATTTGTGGATAAAAATCAAAATCTTTATATTCATTATTTAAAGCGGGGATTTCGTTAAATGAAGAAATATTTGAAAAAAAGTCACAAATTTTTTGGGAACTTCGATAATTCTCAACTAATAATAAAGAATTGTTTTTCCATTTCTTGTATTTTTCTTCAAATAGTATTGGTTTTGCCGTTCGCCATTCATAAATTGATTGGTCATGGTCGCCAATAAGCATAACTTCCTGCAATCCATTTTCAATAAGCAAGTTAATTATTTTCATTTGAATTTCTGATGTATCCTGTGTCTCATCTACCATCAAAACAGGAAATCGATAGGACAGTGCCTTGGCAATTTGAGGATATTCCTCTAAAACTTTCATAGCAAAATAGTTAGCATCCAATTGTGTTGCATAACCTTTTTGGTTAAATTCTTTTTTCTTCCTCTTACAAAATTGATGATTAATTTCACATTTGTTAAAATGATTTTTAGGTTTAAAGTTAATAAGATTGCCATTAATATCATATGAAAAATCATTTAATTTGCACATATATCTATTACATTCAGCATTTCCCCAATACCATCCATTGCCAATGGGTTCCCAACTATTGTAAGGAGCCCCAACAAGTTCTGGCCTTTTATCGCATCCCATTACGAGATAACCAAACGGCAGAAAAATATATTGATTTACAAAGCTATCAATAGTTCCAAGAAAATGGGGATAGGGAATAGGTGTCTTTATTTTTTCTTTTTTTTCTAAATCTTGATCAATCTTCCGCCAAGCCACATTTGTAAATGAGATAGTTACAACACCTCTATATGAATATTCCCAATTCAGAAGTGTTTTTGCCAATCTTTTAGTAACAGATAGGGTTTTCCCACTCCCAGGACATGCTTTAACAACAAATAATCCCTTTCGTTTAAGAATTTGTTCTTTAGTAGTTTCCCCAATAGTATTATTCATCATTTTCAACAACCCATTTTATTGCATCTTGTATATATTGGGGAACTTTAAATTCATCCTTTAGAGTTTTATCTTTGGATAATTGCTGAGAAAGTTCTTGAGCAAACGGGGCTTTATCCTTATTGCCTTTTATTTTATCTTTAAATATTATTGCCTGTTCCTGTAAACTTAAATTCTCTTCCTCATCTATTTTAAAATTTGGATGGAAACCCCTATAAATTTTCATTATTTCTGTTTTATTGTCTGATGCATACAGTTCATATTCAAAAGTATATTCAGCAAAAAAAACTTTTAATTGTCCTTTTGCTAATTTTTTTGCATTCTTGGCTCGTAAAGATATTTCTCCATCCTTTTTATCATTGTCTGTAATAATTGCGCATTTTATATTCAATCTCTCATTTTCTTTATCTGAATTAAACAAGTTTGCAAACGGTTCGAATGTTACACCACCGATATTAACAACTTCTATTCCGTTTTTATCAAAATTATATTTTTCTCCTATAATATCAGCAAAAACAGGCAACAAAAGCGCCTCTGAAATACCCTCAACCAAAATTACACCTTTTGCAAAAAATAATTGGGATTTGGTTACATCGAGAAATCTTTCAAGATACTTTTTATGTTTAACTTCTAATGGGCATTTTTTGAGAGGTAAACTGGCTATTTTATCATTTTGTTTATATAAAACTATAGTGGAATCAATATTTGTTTTTGCTGTTATTGTAGGAGAATGAGAAGTTATAAAAACCTGAATGTTTTTGTTTTCTATTTCTTTAAAGTAATTAAAAAGTATATCCTGAAGTTGTGGATGTAAATGTGCTTCAGGTTCCTCCAATAATAAGGTAATGTAAGTTTCTTTCTCAATAAACTTTCTCTCTAACAGATCTCCAAGAACTGTAGCAATATATATTAAATTATTAGAACCTAATCCATTTTGCCCTATTTCAAATCTTATTAATGATTTATTATAAATATCTTCCAAATTTTTTTTAATGTTTTCATTAATTTTTTTATCCTTATAATCTAATTCTAAAATGTCCTTAAAATTGCCTCTAAATTCAAGATTTTCCTCATCTGGATTAGCGAAGTATCTTCTCAATACTTCATTGTTTGCTCCTAAGATTCTAGATATTTCTTCTTTTTTAACTATATATTTAAATGGAATGAACATTTTCATATTTTCTACTATTTTTTTAAATTCAAGAGGTAGAAAATCAATTTTAATAGTTTGAGTGTCATTTAATATTGATGTTTTTTTAAGATGAGTATTTACTTTTTCCTGAGCTTTGTCAATCAGTTCTGTCCATTTATGGTTTTCATTTATTATTTTATTTAAGGATTCAGCATATCCTTTTTGCTTATCTTTATTCCCTTCAAGTTTCATGAAAAGCTGTCCTAATCGATTGCCCCTACTGGGTCTTAGATCTCTTTCCGCATTTCTCAGTGCCCCCAAGTATACAAAATAAAATAGGCTCATTAATTCAGGGGGAATGTTTTGCCCTTTATTTTCCCCACCCCAATATCTATATTTTATTTTTTCTATACCATTTTTATTTATTAGCTCGTATCTTATATGAAGTTTTAATTCAGGTTCGTTTCCATCATTTATTGCCAGCATTTCAACAAATATGCCTTTTTCTTCTTCTGAAATATCTGAAAACACCAAATGAAACTCTATTTCATTAGCTTTTTCAGCGACTCTATTGATAAAGAAATCATCAGGTGACGGGAATATTTCTCTTCTCTCAATCCCAATACTAAAGGACAGTCTTAAAGCATCTATAACTGCAGTTTTACCAGTATTATTTTCCCCAATAATTACATTCAATCCTTTATTAAACTCTAATGTGAGATTTTTAATACATCTAAAATTTTCTATTTGAAGACTTTTTAAGTACATTTATCCTCCTTTCTAATCTGCTTCTCTTCTTCTAAATCTATATATTCTGCGAATAAGAAGCAATTGCATACTTTTTTATTCTATCACTTTCCAGTATCCGCCTTTAGCGGGTTAATTCTTTTAATAACACCTATATTTTTTATATTTTAAAATATTTTTTCACTTCACCCAAATGACGCCTTTTTGTAAATTATTGAACCATAGATTGTGGTCCATTGGTCATAATAATTTAAAATAGTAAATTGTATTAATTTAAATAGACATATTCTATTTTTTCTATGGTTTAGATTTCCTTTTTGCGAGTTCTTTCTTTCAAACATCTATCTATAATAATACCTAAAGCCTTAACTATCTAATTAAAAATTCTTCAGATTATATATGTTTTCTGCTAAAGGTGGTTAAATTATTAAACTAACATACCTTTTCTATTTATCTAATACAAAAGTAAATATTTATTGTTTAAGAAAATGAGCATTCGTCTTTAATTTATTTAATTTTGATTTAAATTAAGAAAGTTTAATTTTTATATCAATATCATTTTGAATGTTAAGAAAATCCAATGTTTTTATAATATTCTTTACATGACTATTTGCATTATATTTAACATCTATAAATAAATTACCTACCTTTACCCATTTTCCATCACGTTCTGGATTTTCGTGTTTTGCTTCTTTAGCAATAAAATATTTATCTTTTCCAGAATACGTATAAATTGGTAAATTACTTTCTGTTAAGTAATTAACTTCTATTAAAAACAATACAAATTTCTTACACAAATCGGTCCAATCTTTAGTATCATATTCTTTTGTATTAATAATAATTTTAGAAGGTTTTGAACTTGTGATATTCATATTTAGAAGTGAATCCAGATCATAAGTAGTGTCCGAAGAGAATTTATCTTTAGAATCATTTTTACTGCCGTTACTAATTGGTTTGTTCTTTTTATAATCATTATTTTTTGTCTGTGGGTTTATAATTACCTTGGTAGAAAATTTCTCTTTTCCTGTTATTTTTTGTATGCTTTTTTGAGCAAATTCTTTTGCTTCTTCTTCGTTTATAGTAAATCCTAACTTTGACACAACCTCTACTAATGCGTGAGGAAGACTGGGAAATGGATATTCAGAAATCATTCTTTTAGCTTTTGGCAATGTATCTTCTAATGCTCTTTGTTTTTGGTTTAATTTCAATAATCTTTCTGCTTCTTTCTTAGAATTACCTAATAAAATCTCATCTTTAGACAAAAATAAAGTTAAAGAATTTATTATATCTGATAAATCATTTTGCATAATATCTATTACTTTAAAACATTTCTTAGAAAATTCGCCACCTGTCTGCGAATAATAAAATCTCCATTTTTTACCATCGGTAATTATCGAAAATTGAGCAGTGTTATTTCTATTATAATCTCTTAATTGTCTTTCAATCTTAAATAGATCTGTGTCAATTTTTCCAACAGATTTTATTTCAATGAAAATTAATGGAGGTGAATATTCACTTGAAAAAAGAGCTATATCAACACGGCTAACATCTTCATTCGGAACAGTTTTAAATTCTGAATTTACTTCTTTTGGATTCCATATATCCCATCCTAATTCAAATAAAATTCTTAATACCAAAGAAATTCTTACATGTTCTTCATTCTGAAAATAATTCTTAGTTAATTTTTCTCTTATATCAGACAATATTTCATTCATGTTACCCTCCTTTTATCACTAGTTTTTCATAATTAATCATTTTTGCAAATATACTTTATATCCAAAAAAATTATGTAAGCTTGTAAAGTTTAGCCCTATATATTCACTTAATTTAAGACAAATTTGTTATTTCTCTTTTTTATATGGTAAACTAAATTTTCTTAATCCAGCCCTCGAAAATAAATTTATTTAATACCGGGAACATAATTTTAAGTGCTTTTTTACGATTTGAGCTATAAGCTTTAAGCATGTGTTCATCTGCATTGTCTGTTACCACCCTAAAAGAAAGACTTTTTACTCCATTTAATTGTGCCGTTTTTAAGACCGAGGAAGTTTCCCAATTGCATGCCATTGCATTAAATTTTTCGTGTAACTTCTGACTAAGTTCTTTATTGTCTACATCCTTTTCCCCACTGGCAATATTTCCAACTTTTAATGTAGTTCCCATAGTTTCTTTGACGCAATTTGAAAATTCCATTAGTACTTCTTTTGAAGATTTTTTATTGAATACTGTACTTGTTATAAAATCATCAGGTATTTTAACTAATTCCTCCCCTGTATCGACATTATATTCAAAAGAATTTTCACAACAAACAATATCATTGATATTTATTTTTTCTGTTAAAGACCCGGAGGCACCAATATCAAATATAAAGTCAGGTTGATATTTATCAATAATCAATTGAGTTGCAGATGCGCAACATATTCTTCCTTCACCTGCTTTTACAGCTATCACTTCAATATTTTTTTCTTTTCTTGATGAAATCAATCTACCTGCTATTTCAGTCTCATTATCCAACCTCAATATCTTTTTGCAGATCAGATATTCATCATCACTAGGGCATATAATGCCCACTTTAATTTCTAAATTAATCACAAAATACTCAACCTCTCTAGGTTTATTTTAATAATGCTAGTTCTAATACCATTAAAGTTTAAAGAAGAATTCGGATTCATTATTCATACGTACTTCTGCTTGTCGTTTTATCTAGATTAAGTTTATCATCAAACAGAAAGTGATTGACTTTACCAAGAATTTCATTTGCTTTTTTTTCGCCATCGCAAAAGTCCGGCTCTCTTGCAATTGTGACGAGAGCCGCTTTATTTATTAGACCGTTTATAAAATCTTTTCCTGTTAATACTGAAGTGCTTTGATGGATTAATGTTCCCTGAAACTCTTTTTCGAAAACTTTATCTGGCCAGGGAAATTTGTAACCTCTCCAATGGACCATAAAACAATCAAGATCGAAATCCAATAATATATTTTTCCTATCTTTCACAAAGGAAAATTGGTGGTTATTTTGCCAACCAAGGATTTTCCAAAATTCTGAAAGATCTTCCAATCTGATTATATCGCTGAGGTCACCTTGACAATCTAGCTCTTCACTAAGGAGACCCAGTAGTTTAATTTTATGAATATTTTTTTGGTGATCTTCATATTTTTCAAGATTTCCGCAGCTTACCCCATTTTGCACTCCGAAAATTACTACATCATTAATAAGGCCAAGTTCCATCCCTGCTTTAACCCAATCGTCATCGCGGTCACTCAATTTTTCTTTGCACAAATTTATGAGTTCGTCAAAAGTAATCCCTGTTTCCTTAATTCGGCGAATATCCTCCATACAAGTGGGAATTAGTGTATCATGATGCGCATCAAACATTATAAGAGTGCAGGGATGCGAGAGGATTTTCTTTTGTTGGTTATAAAAAATAATAGGCAATACCCATCTATGTTCTTTGTGTAAGAAACACTTTCGTTCATCGAATGATACCTGCTGCAATTCGTCTATTTCTTCCAAGACAGATAAATTCATCTATTTTCCTCCTAATTGCTGGTAATACATTTATTAATTTAGTTATTATGCTAAACATTTATAATCAAGTTATGTCAAATGTTGAGACCCTTTTATTACTATTACTACTAATTAATCAAACTCTTTAATATATTCATCAAAAATATCGGTTAGTTTTATCATGTCATTAACCATATCATTTTGTAATTCTTTCCATTTGTCTTCATTTTTTAAGCCTGCGTAATTATATTGTTTATAGATAGCAGATACCTTAATATTTTTATCATTAAACCAAAATAGGTCTTCCCCAAATGTTTTTTCAATTTCCTTTTTATTTTCTAATAATTTATGAAAAATATTATCATTTTTTTCTTTAGTATCTCTACTGATAGATAATCCAATCGATACAGATTCCTGTTTTATAGTATAGTAATAACCGATACCAGCTACACCACTACTACAGTGGATATCATAATATTTTTTAGCCTTACTATTTGCAAAATATTTTGTTTTATTTTTATTTATTTCCAATAATCCTTTCCAAAAGTCAATCCTTTTCTTTTGAGTTTCCGATAATATTTCCTCTTTTTCTGTTAAAATTACTACTACCTCATCTTCTTCGATATCATACTTTCTCAACATTAACCTAGTCATATTTACGATTGATTCTGCACTTAAATTTGATTCTAAATAAATATTATCAGTAACTTTTAAAGGATTGCGAAGATCTTTCATCTTAACTGAAATCATTTTTCTTCCATCAGTAAAATCTCCATCGCCAAGAAAACTATTAAAAATATCCGGAGCAAGGTCATACAAATTTATCGCTAAAGTCTGATAAAAATCTTTCCAGCTTTTAACTGGATATTCTTGATTTATTAAAATAAAAGATTTAATCTTTTCACCGGTAAAATTATAATCTTCAGATAGGTTATATCGATAAGCTTCCAGTATACGACTTTCATATTCAGTTGTAGGATATAGCCATATTTTTAAAGCAACGCCTTTTAATTTATTTGCCCTTTTATTAATTGTATTTTCATCCCAATAATCTAAATTTCTTAAAAATTTATTTAAAGATAACTTACTATCTTTAAACCCCTTTTCTATATCTCTTTTTTCTATGAAAGGCCTATTACTCATTTTGGAGTTATATCCTGTAAGAGTTATATTCCCTAAAGTATTTAAATATTTATTATGTACTTCCTCCCAATTTTCTCCCAAGGATCCCTTCCATTTCACCGAAAGTGTTTGGGGCATAATATGTTCTATATTTATTTTCCCTTCATTTAATAATTCTTCCACACTTACTTTTTCTACATTGTCATAATTTTCAAGTCGTTCTAAAAGATGAAGCTTATTTTTGCTTTTTAAATTATAGATGTCTCTGCTCTTGAGCATTTCGGAAAATTCATCATCTGTAGGAAATCTTTGACTATATTTTTTATTAATCAGTATGTATTTAAATATTTCAAAATAGTTCTCTTTAAAATCAGCATGTTTTTTTATTTCCCGTCCTAAAGTTGCAAAGACCTTGTTTAAGGCATTGGTGGGAACATTACAAATTAATCTTCTAAACGCATAAGTTTCTATGATATACAAAATATTAATAAGGTTGCCATTACTTATTACCTTATCTTCATAATAATCAAAAATTTCCAATAAGAAAGGATAGGATACAGTAACATCTAGGTTATTTATTCTTTTTAAAATTTTATTAACCTTGAGATCATTATCTTGGGAAAAAGCAATCCTTTTATAATATTTGGAAAATTTTAATAACTCTTTTAATAAATTCTCGATATCTCCGTTGGGATAATTTTTTTGAACATACTTTTTAAAACTAATATATATTTTATCTTTATTCGGAATAATCCTTTCCTTTAATGTTAAATAATCCCTGATGAATGAATCCACCTTATATTGAGTGTTTTTTTCTATGGGATTCCAATAAAGTTTGTAGTATTCTTCTTGAATATCCAACGGCTTTCCCATTAAGATAAAGTTTCTTACCAAATCTGCTTGACTAAGACTCAAACCGGTGGAGTTCAAACTTTCGAAAATTAATTGAGGATCATCATCGCTATTATTTAATTTAATATCTACAATCATTAATTTTTTAATTGCCTCAAATAGATCATCCGCTAATATTTTACTTTCTTTTATTTTGTTTAAAAAATATTTATAATTCGTGGTAATGTTTGATTTTGAAATATATTCTTCCGGATTATTATTAAATAATTCCACAAATGCCTCATTATCATCTTTAATTGGTTTGAGTTTTATCCTTTTTTCTCCTTTGGAGTATTTATCTATTAAATAGAGTTCTTTTATCTGCTCTTTCAATAATTCAGCTTTAAATTCTATTTCACCCTTTTCTATTAAATTATGTATTGCTAATAGCAATAATGATATAGTGGCTATTCTCTGTTGGCCATCAATGATTAAAAATTCCATACCAGGCCTGGAATCATCATAAACATAAACTATCGACCCTAAAAAATGATTTCTAAAATTATATTTTTTTATATCTAGTAGATCATTAAATAATTGCTCACAGTGTTCTATTCTCCAGTCATAATTTCTCTGATATACCGGAATTACAAATTTTTTATCTACGCCTTCTAAGAAGTGTAGAAATTGTTTTTCTTGTGCATGCATACTTATTCTCCTTGTTCTATAAATATTTAGATTTAAAAATCTATATTTAGCGCTATTTTAATATTCTTTTCCATTTTCTTATTTTCTTTAATGGTGTCTTGTACTTGCATGGGTTCAATTTTATGAATTGAATTAGATAGTTCTATAAGATTCCTGTGGGCAATTAAAATATTTTCTCGAGTGATAATCATATTTATTTTCTCAAAGAAATTGTATCCTCGTATCATACTCTTTTTTGCTAATAGCATCACTGCCAATCCTCTTATTTCTTTCGATATTTCTTTCATTTTGTCTTCACTTGCGGAATTTGGGTTTAAATAAATATTTCTATAAAATATTAAAATATCACAAGTTTTGCCTCTACATTGATCTAGTTCTTGGATTGGTTCAATAAAAAACTTTAATACAATTTGCCCTAAACAAAAAATAGAAACTCCTCCAATTATTGTGATGATAGAAGTTAAAATTATTTGATGCCAACCACTCATTATTTTCTTTCTCCTATATAAATGTTTTTATAGATTCAAGCTTTATTTGACCTTTTTTTAATCGATTTCCTAGTTTAATTTACAAGAAAAATATTGAACTTTTAGGGAACATATAGATTAAAAATAAACACGTGAATAGTAATTTGCCGTGATTCATCTTCTGCAGAAAAAAAATTGTACCTCCATTCTCCTTCAGCGCCATCTACCAGTTCCCTTTTAAATTTTTGATGCTCACAAAGTGCCTCAGGTACTTTAACAAGTAAATCGTTAAATTTTGCAGCCTGTTTATTAAACAATATAAGAGCAGTCTTGCAATCTCTCCATGTGAGGTAACCTAATAGCTGATCTATGGCCTTTAATAATTCTTCTTTCCCTTTCCAAAGTTTACACTCTGCTACAAATGCAGCACGATCTTGATCTTCTATCCTTATATCCGTCTTACCTGATTTCCTGAAGGTTTCACCGGTTGCCATACCTTCATAATGACCATTAAGATGTGCTAACATTATATCCCGAAGCTCTTCTTCTCCATGAACTGCATATGTCTTTGGCGTAGTCTCAAATGTTCTGCCCTCGTGTCTTATTACACTTAGAATATGTTCGTAGTCTTCTACTGCTATACCAGGTTCTGGTTTGAATCCTGAATTTGGCGGAGGTGGAAGAGGTCGAATGAATTTGCGTTTTATTGGAATGGGTTCGATTAAAGGTAAATCTTCACGGCGCTTTAAGGGGATACCCAATATTCCTACAATTCCATCAAAAGTTTTTAGCTTTTCCTTGCGAGCCTTTATTGTCTCTTTTATATAACCTGGTAATGATGCATTGAAACTAACTATTTGTCCTTTCTGTGATTTTAAATATTTTCTAACACGCTCTAACTCTTCATCAAAACACGATTTAATTTTATTGGTTGGCTCATCTTTGGGCTGAGTAAATACCATAATTAAAAAACCAGTTTCATTATTTTTTATCCGGCGAATATTGCCATGTGGGAAAACTGACGTCCAGTGATTAGGACGAAGCTCCCATAATTGCGGATCACCCGTGAAGGGAATAGAGATAGTAATCTCTACAGCATCCACATATATTGGACCTCTATCTCCAAAAAAGACTCGCTCTCTTGACCCACTTACATCCATCTTTGTTTCCCTTGGTTCCTGCTCCATTCTATCCTCATAGATGACTAGTGGATCAATCTCTACCTGAGCAATAATGTTTTCAAGTATATCTTCTTCGCTAGGTGTGAGGAATTGATCCTTTGGAATAGCATCCACTTTTTCCGGTATCTGCGCAATTTGACTGCGAAGAACTCCATCAAGATCGCCCTTGTGAAAAAGCAAATTATCTCTTCTATTCAAAACCAACCTCCTACTATAAAAATATTCAGGTTCAATTTTTTACTATCTATAAATAGATTAATAAATTAGCAAATAAAAAAATATTAATCCCCTATTTTCTTTTCTATCTATTTCATTCCAATGTATTGCATTTTAAATCCAAAACAAGAAATACTACTGATGTTCTGATAATAAATTTAATAATTCAACAAATTCTCTCTTATCTCTTTTTCGAAATCAACATATAATAAATCAACAATATCTTCGGTTTGTTTTATAAAAAATTCTCCTAATTCAAGCCTATGCCTTCTAATAAATTTATGATATATTTTTTCAAAATCAGCAATGACTTCATTCTCTGTGAATTTTATGCCAATCGAAAAAATCTTCGCAATCAATAATTTACCTTCTTTTGATTCTTTTATATAATTAAAAAATCCATCTATTTTTAATTCAAAATCAATGATGGATTGACCAATAACTTCTTCCTCTTGATTCTTTTTTTCTAATATTTTTAGAATATCATACTTATGTTTGCCTGTATCATCAGAGATTTTACCTGGATCCTTCTTGGTCTTTCCTCCTATGTAGTCAGGCCCTTTGACAATTCCTATATGATCATCAAAGTAAATCTCAATTTCATCTTTAATTTCATCTTTTCCATTCAATGCATTATATTCATAGCTGTATCTTTTCCAGAATTCTAAAAAAACAAAATCCTGATATTTTTTCTCCAGGTCTATAACGAATTGAATTAAATTTAAAATGTGAAAATATTTATTTATTTCTTTTTTAAGATTCTTGCTTCTTTGTGGATTATTTTTTATATACTTTGAAAATTTATCTTCCAAGCTCAATACATCTTGAATATAATTTTTAGATTTTAATACTTTATCCGTATAAAATAAGAAATAAGCTTGATAAATCTCACTACCCACTAATCTAATGTATAAATCTTCAAATAACTTTAATTCATTAAACGGATCAAAATCACTGACAACTAAATCACTAAAATGCTCAAATGCCTTTTTTATATTAATTATATTGATATTCAAATGGGAAAAATCAATAATTTTGCAATTATTTTTGTATTTTGCAGTTCGATTCACTCTTGAAATGGTTTGAATGGCATTTATATTTCTAATTTCTTTATCTAAAAATAAAGTATGTAATTTCGGTTCATCAAAACCGGTCTGAAGCTTATCAACAACAATCATTAATCCATTCTTGACAAGTGTATAATTTTGTAATACTTTTTGTTCTGAAAACCCTTGGTTGAGTGCACTTGACCTTAAATTATCTTGTCCATCGCCACTATAAATTACATAGATTGGAGCATCTTTAAATTTTTGATATTTTTTCTTTTTTACAATTTCCTTAAAGCATTTTTCTATTTTTTCCTTATACTTTATAGCGCTTTTTATAGAGTACACGGCAAGCATTGCTTTTGCCTGCCCTCTTATTTTTTTGTAAACATCTTCAACTAACCTTTTTGTAATAAATTCCGCAATAGCATCAATCCGCTTTTCGTTTTCATAAATATTCTTTTTTTCATTTATTTTGTAATCCTTTTTTTCATTGCTGACACCTTTGGTTTTATCCTCTGGCAATTTATAATACATTTTCGCTGAAACAGGGACCAAATTTAAAAGTGGATTCAAAATATATCCATCTTCAATTGCTTCCCTCATCGTATAACTATCAAAGGGTTTCCATATTTTTTCTGATTCGCCATACTTATTAAATTCTCCGAATCTTGCTAATGCATGATCACTTGGTGTTGCAGTAAAACCTATGAGCAAATTTTTCTTTTTTTTATGGTTAACATATTCCGCATCATCAAAACTATTTTGCAATTGGTCGAATAAATTCATCATTTCCTTATTTTGGGAGCCTCCGTGCGAGCGATGAATTTCGTCAATTAAAAAAACAGTTCTCATGTTCGCCATTTTTTTCAATATGGTTTTACTCAAAATATTTCTAATTGAAATAAATTTTTGCAGATTAACAACGATGATTCTTTTATCAGAAGATAACGCATTCTTAAAGGTGGTTTTATCTTTTGCTTCAACATACATATTATTATCTATATTCATATTGAACATTTTTCTATCAATTTGATCTCTTAGCTGAAGTCTGTCAACGACAATCATAATTTTGTCATAAACATATTCATGGTGATGTTTTAAATCTTTTAATTGTAATGCAGTCCAACCGATAATATTACTTTTCCCAAATCCTGCTGCATATTGCAAAAGCAAGGAATAAATATTTTTATTATTATTATATTTCAATCTTTTTTCAATTAATTCTTCTCTTATTTTAGTACTCACTCCTTTTAAATCATCTTTGAGTTTGTTAATGAAATAACTGTCATCCTTCTCATGCCCTAAAAATTCATCAATTTTATTTATTATTTTATCTGTTCCATATTTTTGTTTTGGTCTTGGTGCAATCAGATTGCCTTTTTCCTTTTTTAATTGAGAGCCACCCTTACCCTTGACCACTTCTCTTTCAATAAAGTTATAATATAGAATTTCTTTTTCAATCATTTCCTTGGCATATAATGAGAGGAAAATCTCTTTTAATTTCTCTTGTTTTGATAAAGAATCATTGCTAATTGGATAGGACTTACAATTTGAAAATACTTTTTTCTTATATTCGGAATCAAATTTGCTCCACTCGCTTTCTTTATAAAATTTAGCAATATCATCAAAGTGATCCGAAATATTTCTTATAATATAGGTTTCTTCTAAATCGGTTGTAGTAATATGAATTGCTTTTTCAAATATCTTTAGAAAATCTTTTCTTATTCTTTGGGACACATCATTAAATTTAGCGATCTGTAAATAATTTATGACGGCTTCCCGGTAATCTTTGGCAATCTTATTACGTCCGTTTTTTCCTGCGTTTTGACCGCTAAAATTTGATTTCAGTTCACTGTAACTTAAAAAAATACCATTTAGGAAAATACTAATATCCGGCCTGAATGAAAACAATTTTTCACCCTCGTACATGTATTTATAAGGCAATTCCTGAACAACGGAAAATATATTTTGACTAAACAATTCGTTTTGATAGGTTTCACTTTCGCTGGGGTAGAAGAGATATAATTTTAATCCCTTAAATGTGATACTTTTATTTGAATTAAAAAATAAAGCCATATTTCTTGAATTATTTATTCTATTTTGTAATTCTTCAATTAATTCTTTAATTAATTTCTTTTCATTTGAATGATATTTTTTCAGAAGTTTATGATAGTTTAATTCGTTAAGAGTTGTATGACTTAAAAATTCCTTTAAGTCTTCTTCGATAATTAAATTGTTTGCAATAGTATTTGCTTTGACTTCTCTATAACCTAAACCATTTACATTATCAGTAAAAAACGGAATTAAAAATTTATCTTGTAAATGTAATTCATTCATCTTGAATCCTCACCTTCCCTGTAACAACATCATTGATTAATATTTTTCTAAATTCTTTCAAGGTTTCAACTTGATCATTTATTTTTAAAATAATTTTATCTATTTTTGATGTTTTCTCATCCAAATATTTTGCAATTTGAATTTGTTCTTCTTTTGATGGCTTTATTAACTCGGTAAGTTTAATAAAATCTCTCTTTAAATGTCTTAATCCTGCACCTTGAAAAGCAATTTTATCTATTTCGTATAAAATTGATTTAAAATAGTAATAAAAATATTTCAAAAATTGATTCTTTGACTTTATTGCCCAGCAATCTGTAGAATATGAAAACTTTTTATCACAATAATGAACTCCTGCTATTCCCCCCGTAGAAAATATTATTTCTTCAGAATTTTCAGTAAATGTATCTATCCATTTTGTTTGGTTAACACTAGATGTAAAAAACTTATACATTCCTTGATTTTGACCCTCAGAAGCACTAATCTTTGATTTGCGTAATTCGTAAAAAATATTTTTTCCTCTCGTAATTGTCCAATGCCCTGGAATCTTTCCTATCCATTCAATTCCGGAATCTTTTAGTTCCACATTTTTATTTAATCCACGGCAAACAGTTTTGTTGATCAATGTTTTTTTTAATTTTCCATAATTCTCTTTTTCCCCTTGGAGGAGTTCTATTTTTTTATCAATTTGTGATGTTTTTTTATCTAAAAAATTTGAGATTTTGATTTGCTCCAAAATAGGCGGTAAAAATAAGTCTTGATTATTAACAGCATTATTTATACTTAATCCAACCCTAGTGACTCCTTTTGACTTTACGATAAAATTCCAATGAAAATTAGATGATTGAAATAACCTAAAAATATACTTATTATTTACCAAATCTTTTTTACTTCTAACTAATGCTAAATGGTAACCGCAAATGATATTTTTTAAGTCTTCTAATACCAAAGCAGGTTTTGCCATATCCTCCGCAGTTTCTGAATCCTTGGTAATAATAACATCGTTTTTTGATAGTTTAAATTTACTTATTTGATCTTTTTTCGCAGTTGCTTTCATAAAATTTAGTGACTTAGTGATAAAATCATTTTTATAGACATCGACATAATTACAGAGTAAAACTTCTTCTTCGTTCTTATTAGTTTTTTTATCTACATTACTTGTTTGAATCAAAGAAATATCTTTAAATCTATACGATTTCCAAGTTAGAGGAATTTCCTTCAACCAATTAACACCTGAATCCTTGTAACTATCATATTTTGTAAGTATCATAGTCCCAAACCTTCTTCGAGTTGTTTAAGTTCTTTATCCTGCTGTTTTATTTCATCAATAATTACAGATAAGTCTCTTAATTTTTCCGGTTTATAGAAAACTTTGTTAAAATTAATTTCCACACCAACAACATTATCTCTATAAGTAAATGGTTTAGAAATATATTTTTTCATAAATTCTTCAATATTATTTTTATTCTCTTCCGGATTTTCACTGTAAGGAATAATCTCATAATCTTTTTCGTAATCAGGAATTAACTCAACTGAAATAATAATTTCTTCCGGTTTTGATTTAGTTGTTTTTTTATAATTGCTTTTAATCATTATTTTTCCGCAACCTAATTCTTCTTTATCTCCATTAATTTCTTTAACTAAGGTTTCTTTTTCACTGTCGAAATAATAGAAGACTCCATTCGTTTCAACTTTTAATCCTTCTTTGTAGTTTAGATTAGATAATTTTAATTTAATTTCATCATTATAAGATTTTAAAGAATCAAACTTCTCTTTATCAAATTCTTTAATTAAGAACTTATCGATAATAATTTCTTCATCTTCATTTTTTTGCATGGCTTTATCAGTATCTAATTTCAAACTTTTTTTACCACTCAAGAATTTTTCAAAGCTTCTTCCTTTTGTATCTATATTTGTCAATATAATTGCTTGTTTATTGAAATAAAAATACTCTCTATCAAAAACTTTTGAATATTCGTTATCTTTAAATTCTAAAAGAGTTTTGAGAATATCTTTCTTACTGGATTCATCAATTTCTTTTCTTTTTTTACCTTTGTTTTTTTTAAGCAATTTAAATTTATTACTCGCATCAATAAGTATCACTTTTTTCTTTTTTTCATTAGGTTTATTCTTGTTAAATACCCATATGTAAGTTGTAATATTGGTATTAAAAAATTCATCAGTAGGTAATTGAATAATCGCCTCTACATAGTCATTATCAAATAGCCATTTACGAATATTACTTTCACCGCTTCCTGCATCTCCGCTAAATAATGCAGAACCATTATGAACAATGACTGCAAAACCATTATGATTTACCCTTGAAATAATGTGTTGGTTAAATAAAAGCTGTCCATCGGAGGTTGAAGGGTAAAAATGATATTGTCCAGTCTTATCATTATAAATATCTTTTGAAAAATCTTTCCAAGAAATCCCTTGTGGAGGATTTGTAAAAACAACATCAAATTCTTTGTCATAAAATTTAGTACTTGTTAATGTATTTCCATATTCAATTGAAGAATTATCCCGAAAACGACTCTCAATTTTTGATAAAGCGTACAGACTGTCACTCCAATCCTGTCCATAGGTTGCCACGGGTCTATCTGAAATTTCCTTAAACCTGTCTTCGACACCGAATAATAAATTTCCACCACCACAACATGGATCATAAATTGTCAGAAATTCATTATTACTTTCAGTTTTAGAAATAACTATTTCAGACATTAGAGAAATTACATCATCGGGTGTATATTGCTCTCCAGCTGTCTCAGCTGAAATATCTGCCCATTTTCGCTTGATATGTTCTTCAAGAGTGGTAATCTCACTGTTGTTAAAAGGTTTTAAATCAATTTCACTCCAACCTCTCGCGAAAGCAAAAAATATTTTCTTCTTTTTCAGTTGTCCACAAATTCCGGAAATATCTAGGAATTTCTCTTCTTCATTGCTTTTATCAATACCCAGCAAATCTTTGGTTTCACTGTCAAATCCTTTTAAATAAGCATCAAAGTCGATTTCGAATGTCTTATCATTTTTGCAAATATCTTTTAGTCTTTTCCCTTTTTCAAATAAGTAAATATTATATCCTTTACGTTCCTCTTTTATTTCTGCTAAGAAATCTTCTTTTGATAGAATATCTCCTGAATTTTCCAAATCTTCTTTCATTCTTAAAAGTCTACTTTCCATAAATACCAATGCAAAGAATGGCATCATAAATTTAGGAAAATCACTTTGCTTGATTCCTACAGCTATTAATGAGTCTGCTGTAGACCATACTTTTGATACGTATTGCATAATGTCCATTTTTAATTATCCTCTTCCATTGTTTAAATTGTATTTAGATCCCTGTCACTTTAATTTTAATTAAAAATTAATAGGTATGTCAAACCACAGAAATATTGTTATTGAAATTTCAATTTATTCCAATCACTATCCCCTCTTCCTTCCATTCACGTAAATCAAGATTGGTGAGTTCGGGAATTTTCAGAAGGTCTTTTGGCTCTTTGAAACAGTTAATTTCATTTTTCAGGTTGATTATTTTTTGAGACAATGGCTCGCTTATTTTTAACACCTTGACGAGTTCTGCTTGAGATGCGGTGTTGATGTTGATGGTTCGAGATTCAGGTTTTATATTCGGATTCAAAGCATCGGGCATATTTTTTTTTGCTTTTTTATAGAGTGCCCGTGTTCTTTGCGCGCTGTATTTATCGAGCCAGAGTTTTTCAAATTGATTCTGAAATATTTCAATGATATCCGGATCATCGATGACCATCAGATTTTCATCATTTCGGTGATTGGCGGAAAAGGTCCAATTGTAAGAGCCGGTTAAAAGCAGGCGATTATCGATGATGGCAAATTTGTTATGCATAATATAATTATTTGAGCTGATTCTTGTGTTTATTCCCTTTTGCACCAGGAAACGGGATTGGCTGTATTTATAGTCAACCTGGTCTCGATCAAGATAGACTCGTACCTTGACACCTCGCTCGCGGGCTTTTGAAAGAGGGATGGCGATTTCTTTATCGGTAAAGATATACATAGCTATATTAATGAAGGCCTCGGCCTGATTGATGTTTTTGATAATTTCTTTTTGAGGATTGTCGTAGAGCGAAAAGTAGATTTCGGTTTTGGCTAATGTGGAAATGGATATAGTTATGGAAAGAATAATGATGAAGAAAGCAAAGATGCTATATTTTATATTTCTTTTTAAATATTGCATTTCGGGAACACTTTCTTTATTTAGAATAAGTTACAAGGTTCGAGTTGCGGGTTTTTTAAATAAGTCGGTAGTGAATAGTTGATGGTTAAAAACAATATTGAAGTAATCATTCAAAGTACAAAAATTTGGTAGTATATATCTTTTAAGTTTACCAGTCATAATAACAAGTTGCAAATATTTCACCCCCACCTTAGTCAAAAGATGGATTCCCGACTGCTCGGGAATGACATATAGGGGAGACGGGAATGACATATAGAGGTGCATTTTTATAATTATATCACGGTGCTGTGACTACTGTATGGCAACAATTATTAAAATAAATTGAAAAATATGAAAAAAGTATGATTTTTTATGTTTTTGAGAAATTGTTTTGATCTATTTATTTATATCTTTCCTTCATTCCGGCGATCTCTTCCTCTATTTCCCGACGGAGGCTTTTAGGAGCAAGAACTTCGGCATAACTGCCCATTCCCAGAATCCATTTTTTCACTTCGGTTATACCGCTTACTTCGGCAGAGAAGATGATAGAGCCGTCGGATAGCTTTTTTATATTCTGGGTGGGATGCCTTAGCTCTTCTTTGGCCCAACGGGAAGCGGGAGGAAATATTTTCACCCGAATCTTCTGGTCTTCTCCCCTGACCACTTGCCAGCTTTTGCCCATATAGTCAGAAAGTGAAAACTTGGAAGAAACGGTAAAGGTGTCTTCGGTAATATGGAGCTCTTTAATGCGGTCTATCCTGAATATTTTGGTCTTTTCGCGCCAATGGCAGTAGGCAATAAGATACCAGGCTCCTTTGCGGAACATCATGTGGTAAGGGTTTATGGTACGGATGGTTATTTCGTCCCGGCTGATGGTGTAGTAGGTAAGTTGAACCTGTTTTTTATTAAGAATAGCTTTATTTAAGCAGGCAAAGGTTTCACTATAATCTTCATAGTCTTTTAGTTTCTGGATATTAAAAGAGATGGAATCTTTTACTTCGCGGATGTATTTTTTATTATCTTTTTGTAAGAGGTTTTCAATTTTGGACAGGGCCAGAACCATATTTTTCTGGTAGGGAAATCCTTTCTGCTGGAGGAGAAAGTTCCCGGCCAGGAAAAGGGACGCGGCCTCTTCTCCGGTAAATCTTAGAGGAGAAAGAAAGTAGTGTTCATCGATATAGTAGCCGCCGTGAGGTCCGGTAAAGGAATGTACCGGCAGTCCGGCAAGACTTAAGGTACTAAAATCACGATAAATGGTGCGATTGGAGATATCAAGTATCCGGGCCAGGCTTTCTACCTGGATGCCGGGGTGAGTCTTGAGGAT
>Ga0307992_1000450_pt1 | contig 26462 bp, 31 predicted proteins | sample EllFjometagen133_FD_203162 | JGI IMG/M metagenome (GOLD analysis project Ga0307992, IMG submission 203162) | Marine microbial communities from Ellis Fjord, Antarctic Ocean - #133 | ecosystem: Environmental > Aquatic > Marine > Unclassified | place: Southern Ocean | collected 2014-10-08
ACTATGTGACTGCTGTTGTGATGCAGTTTACTACAAAAGATGCAGGTGAAATATTTATTAAGGCTCGTGGAAAATTCATCTCAAGGGCCGTTGATGTTGCAGAAGTTTCATCAAAAAGGTTTTTGAATGGGCAAGCAAACGTTGGGAACATAAAGGTTGACTCAGAGGAATTCACAAATAAGGAAGGAAGACAAGTAAGAGTTTCAACAATTGAGATAACACTTACTAGAAAATAAATATTTTTTATTTTATTATAAAGGTGGATAAATGATCAAAAAATTAATTGATAAACTAAATCATTCAATCCATGAGCACATTAGATTAAGAAACAAAAGAATGGGCTCTTATATTTGGGTTGGAGAAGGAAAGAATCCTTTTCAATAGATTTCTTTTTAACAAGTTTTTTAAATAAATAGTTTTATTTAGTTCTATTGGGCCTGTAGCATAACCTGGACAGTGCAACCGGCTTCGGACCGGTTAATCAGGGTTCGAATCCCTGCAGGCTCATTCTTGTTTAATAAATATATTGGCTTAGAAAAATAGGCTGCATAAAGACTGCCAATTAAGATTATACCTGCCCGCTTTGTTCAATATATTTTTTCATGAGACGTTCAACAATTACTGTTGGTACAAATCCTTTCTTGCTGCACATCCTGACAAAATCATCATATGTTGGTTTGTCGATGTTATAATCAATTCTCACTTTTTGCGGTCCCTTTGGGGTTGATGCCATAATTTATCACCTCAATCAACATAATAGATAATATTTATAAGTTTATCTGTTATGCTAAATATATCTAATTTGGTATCACTCCCTGCAGGCTCAATATATTCTTAAATATTATAATTAAACAATAGAAATAATTATAAATAAATTCCATACTTGATTTCAATATGGAAAAAAAGGGGATAGAGGATAAAATAAAAATATATTTTAATTCTAATAATAAAAAGGATATCAGTGATGGAAATATCACTGATTTGAAATACAAAATTAATCATCTTGTTACAGAACATCCAGAAAATATTCACCCTTCGTTAATAGAAATATTTCTTACAGATAATTATTCCCCTAGTATCAGATCTATCAGTTTAGATGACACAATATTAAAGGTAACTAGTTTTGTTTCAAAGGATTTCCTTGCATCAAAATATGGGGCTAATGCTGTAAAAGCATTTAAAGATGACACTTACTTTTTAGAGTTATCAAGAAAGACTGGAGCATCTCTTATTTGTGTTCATCTTCCCTTTGATGACAAGGAAATAACATTTAAACTAGAAAACATTAATAATGATAACAATAAAAATAATGCTCTTTTAATAAATCAATATGAAAAGACTGTTGGTTTTTTGCTTTGTTATCAAAATTAAAAATTGAAAAAATTATTTAACAAAATTTATATATTGTTTGATTTTAGATTTAATATCCTTTGGTTATAAATAAAAAAATGATTATTTTAACCAGTGAAAATGGAAATAATTGACAAGCATTTTAAAAAACTGCCGAGGAAAAGAAAGGCTTTTATTATTATAATCAGCCTAAGCTATTTCTTAGTGGGATTGATTGCCTATTTGACTGAGCTAACAAGTTCTTTTGAGAGTTTCTTAATATTTGCAGTTGGTCTTCTCTATTCAGATATATCAAGATTGAGTTACAGGATAGAAACTTTAGAGAAAAAGAAACAACATTAAAACAAAAAAGAATTCTGCATGAAAAAATAATTTCCCAAAAGTTATTTAAGTTAATCATTTTCCCTTTTTTTGATGCATGAAACAAAAAATATCATTCAAGGCAACTTAAAGAAGGTAATTTTGAAGCTTTCCTGGCCTATGATGATTTCAAACCTTCTCCAGGCAACATACAATATAACAGACACATTCTGGGTCGGCAGGCTTGGAAGCTATGCAATTGCAGCAGTGACAATCAGTTTTCCCCTTGTTTTTGTTATGATAGCAATTGCAATGGGAATTGGTGTTGGCGGCTCTATACTCATAGCGCATGCTGCAGGAAAGGCATTTAAGACAAAAAAAGAAAAAGACAAAAAACATATTAACCTCATAATCTCACAGACTTTTATTCTGCTTTTTTTAGCTGCAATTGCAGTGTCTTTTGTCGGTTTTTTATTTACCCCAAAAATTGTTTCATTGCTGACTTCTGAACAACAGGTTTTTGAGAATGCAGTTATTTATATGAGAACAATCTTTATAGGATTTTCATTTATGGTTATTTATTATGTTTTTGAGGCAGCATTAAGGGCATTGGGAAACACAAAAACACCAATGAAATTTGTTTTTATTTCAGTGTTAATTAATGTGATACTTGACCCAATCCTTATTTTTGGGCTCGGTCCATTTCCAAAGATGGGTGTTTTTGGAGCTGCTTTAGCTACTGTAATCTCAAGAGCAATCGTAAGCTTAATTGCACTTTATCATTTAATTAAAGGAACTTATGGAATAAAATTTGAGCTTAATTTCCTAAAGCCAAAAATAAAGATAATAAAGGATATTCTTAAGCTTGGAATCCCAACCACTTTTGAAATGGGGTCAATGTCTGTTGGGGCTTTTATGATAACATACTTAGTTGGTGTCTTGGGGACTGCAACATTGGCTGCTTTTGGTATTGTAACAAGACTATTCAGTTTTTTTATGATTCCATCATTAGCAATATCTGTTGCAATATCAACAATAGTTGCCCAGAATTATGGAGCTGGAAATACAAAAAGGGTATTTAATTCATTGAAAGAATCTGCAAAATTAGGATTACAAATAATATTTTTTATGAGTTTTTTTATATTCATCTTTTCAAGACAAATAGTAAGTGCTTTCACAGCTGATGCAGATGTTATTTATCTTGGAACTTTATTTTTAAGGATTATTTCTCCATTTATCATCCTCGGCTTTGGAAGGCAGGTTTTCATAGGGTTCTTCAGGGGAATAAAGCGCACAGATATCTCAATGGTTATAAGCATTATCCACAATTTTATATTAAGGATGGGTGGCGCTTATGTGCTTGCTTTTGTTTTTAATTTAAAAGCAATAGGAATCTGGTGGTCTTATCCATTAACAATGCTTTTAAGTCTTATTATTACATACATCATCTATTTGAAAATTAAGAAGCATATCATAAAGAAGAAAGTAGATGTTGAGGGCATAATCTTAGAATCTGAATCAGAATCAGAGATTGTTGCATAGTATGCATGAGACCCACTAAAACAAAAAGATTTTAAATAAAGGATAAAATAAGATTAAATATGGCCAAGAAAAAGGAAACACTCGGACTGAATGTCAAGAAAAGCGATAATTTAAGCGAGTGGTACACACAAATAGTTCAAAAAGCAGAATTAGCTGACTATAGCTCTGTTTCTGGCTGCATGGTTTTAAGACCTAATTCATACTCTATCTGGGAAAATATACAAAAAGTATTTGATGGAATGATTAAAAAGACAGGCCACAAAAACGCCTATTTCCCTCTTCTTATACCTGAACATCTTCTTATGAAAGAAAAAGAGCATGTTGAAGGATTTGCTCCAGAAGTAGCTTGGGTTACTCATGGTGGAAACACAAAAATGGTAGAGAGACTTGCAATAAGACCAACCTCTGAAACAATTATGTATGAATCATACTCAAAATGGATAAGGTCATGGAGAGACCTTCCTTTATTGATTAATCAATGGTGCAATATTGTAAGGTGGGAGTTCAAGTATCCAAAACCATTCTTAAGGACGAGAGAATTTTTATGGCAGGAAGGCCACACAGTTCATGCAACAGAAGAAGGAGCAGATAAGGAAGTCATGGATGTTCTAAGTATGTATAAGGATTTAATGGAAAATTATCTTGCAATTCCAGTTTTAACTGGCAAAAAAACAGAAAAAGAAAAGTTTGCAGGGGCTGTTTATACAATGACTCTTGAGGCATTTATGCCAGATGGAAAGGCATTGCAAATGGGAACATCACATATGCTTGGGCAGAACTTTGCAAAGGCATTTAAGATAAAATTTTTAGGCAAAGATGAAAAATATCACATACCATGGCAGACATCATGGGGAATAAGCACAAGGATGATAGGGGCAATAATAATGGTTCATGGAGATGATAAGGGTTTGGTAATACCACCAAAAATAGCTCCTGTTCATGCTGTCATAGTTCCAATTATTTTCGACAAATCCAAAGAAAAAATATTGAAGAAAGCAGAAGAGATAAAAAACAAATTAAAGGATTACAATGTTGAAATAGATAAAAGGGAAGAATACTCTCCTGGATGGAAATTTCATGAATGGGAATTAAAAGGGGTTCCATTGAGGATAGAAATTGGACCAAAAGATTTAGAGAAAAGCCAGGCTGTTTTAGTAAGAAGGGATACAGGAGAAAAAGAGTTTGTAAAGATAACAGAATTAAATAAAAAAGTTGAGGAAACCCTTGATAAAATTCAGAAAAACCTTTTCATAAAAGCAAAAAACTTTCTAAATAAAAATATTGTTGATGTTGATAACTGGAGTGACTTTGTAAAGGCGATAAAAGCAAAAGAAATACCAAAAGCCTTTTTCTGCGGAGAAAAAGAATGTGAGGAATTAATCAAATCTGAAGCAGACGGCGCAACCTCAAGATGCATTGAATTTAGTAAAGAATCTGGAAAATGCATTAAATGCGGAAAAAAGACACAATATAAGGTTTATTTCAGCAAGTCATACTAGTAATTTATTTAATTCTTTACTCATGCTTAAAGCAATTGCCAGGGAGCCATTTTCTGCATTTCTTGATGATTCTGCAAAACATATAATTAATATATCTCCTTTTTTAAAATCAAAGCATTTAAGGATTTCATCATACGCTTTTTTGTAATTTTTCTTGAAATTAATATTTGTATCCGGAATACAAAGTTTATTGTCAAATTTTAGAATAACAGCACCATCTGCCCCCTGCTTAACAGCAATATCCCTTTGCTCGAAACTTATTTTTATGTTTTTATCTGCTTTTTTTAATAAAACAACTGCTTTTTTAAGCTTAGGATAAAAATCCTCTAAAATCAATCTTTTAACCACTATGCTTTTTTCTGTTTTTTTAAGAAATAAATTACCTTCTTCAGTTAATGAATGCCCTTGCTTTGTGGAGCAAATTAAATTTTTATTCTTTAAAATATCCAAAATTGTCCTTATTGTTCCCTCGCCCAAGCCCAGTTTGCTAACAAGCTCATTCCTGCTAATGTTCTCTTTTATTAGCAAAAATGCCCGTATAATATCTGTTTTTACATAGCTTGGTATATTGCCTACCATCAGAAACAAAAACCTTATATAATATTTATAATTTTCTATTGGATATGATATCCAATAACATTAAAGAAAATAACAAAGCTATCAACACAAAAGAAGAAAAAAAAACTAAAAGCCTTATTGAATTAATAGAAATAATTGAACAGATAAAAAAACAGCAGAATAAAAATGACGTTAAAATAATCAATAAAAAAAGACTAATAGAAGAAAAAAAAGACTTAGAAGAAGTATCTGAAGTTAATAATAAAAAAACTTTCAGAAAATTGGAAAAAAATTATATATCATTGGTTCAGAACATAATTTACGAGAAATTATTTTATAATCTAACTGGTGGGTTTAATTATGATAATTACAAAATAAATACAACTCAAAAAGATCAAGTGTTGTTTACTCAATCTAATGGCACAAACACAACTTCAAAAGAAACAAAAAACTATGACTCATCTATAATGGAAAATCAAAAGATTGATGATATTTTGAAAGAAGTAAAAATAAATCAGTTTTTAGGAAAAACGGCTGGTGATTATATAAAACCAGAGGGGATAAGCCCAGATGATTTTGAAAAATTCTATTATTTTAAAAAAATAAATCCGCTGTGGATTAGCATGAAGTATGAATTATCATCTTAATTGGTTCTTTAAAAAAGTGAATATTTAAATAGGGATTATGTTTTAAAAATTATAATATCATGAAAAGAGGTGCCTGATGCAGCTAGCTAATACTTTGGGACTTTATGCTTTCCTAAGTCTTATACCCTTAATAATAATTTATTTAAGAAAACCTAAGCCTGTTGAAAAGGCTATTCCTTCTCTTATGTTCCTCATAAAAAATCAAAAAAATGCAACAAAGCACTCTTTTTTCCAGAAGTTGCTAAGAAACCTTGTATTTTTATTGCAGTTATTGGCATTGTCATTAATGGCTTTTTCTATTGCTTTCCCTTATATAATAACCTCTGAGGCTGTTACATCACAAAATACAGTAATTATAATTGATGCAAGTGCAAGCTCACAAACAATTGATAATGGAAAGACAAGATTTGAAAGCTCAATAGATATAGCAAAAGGCTATCTACAAGGAAAAATAAGCATAATAGTTGCTTCTGACACTTCAGAAACAATTTTAGAGGATGGAACAAGAAATCAAGCATTATCATTAATTCAGACAGTAGAACCAAAAGATACAAAAACAAACCTTGAGGGCGCATTGTATGAGGCAGAATCAATACTAGGAGAAAGAAATGGAAGAATAATTGTAATAAGTGATTTTATAGTTCAGGATACAAACGAATTATTAAAGGCAAAGAGAATATTATCATCAAAGGGCATTGATGTTAAGTTTATAAGCACATGGAATAATGTAAAAAACATAGGAATCATAGACCTCGATGTTGATAAATATAACACAGTGGTATATATAAAGAATTTTAATGATGATGATGCAGAAATAACAGCTGCACTGGTTAAAGATGGTGGTGCTTTAGAAACAGAATCAAAAAAAATAACAGCTCATTCAACAGAAATATTTAATTTTGAGACACCAACAGGAATTAGTGAAATTACAATAAACTCAGATGATGATTTTAAGCTTGACAACACTGCTTATATAAGTGCTCCATTAAAAAAACAGATAGATATTTTACTGATAACAAATGCAAAAACAAGTTATCTTATGAAGGCATTGCAATCTTCAAAAGATGTAAATCTTAAAATTACAGGACCACCAATAGTTCAGGGAATTGATTCAAATGAGATTATAATAATAAATGATATAAATGGAAATCTTATTCTTCCAGGAACAATTGAGGAAATATCAAGAGAAGTAGAAAATGGTAAAAGTGTTATAATTACAGCACAAGATGATATAAACCAAATAGGTGTATCATGGCTTTTGCCTGTTAAACTAAATGAAAAAGGCAATAATACTAAAGTATGTGTCAAGCTAATAAACAAATTCACAAAACAGTTTGAAAGTAATAAATGTTTTACAACTGTAAAAAAATATTTTAAGGCAATCCCAAAAAATGATACAATATCCATTATAGAATCTGAGGATTCAAGCACGTTAGTTGCTTTGGGAAAAAGAGGTAAAGGCAATATAGTTTATTATGGATTAATTGATAAATACACTGATTTTAAAACACAAATATCTTATCCAATATTTTGGAATGATTTATTAAATTTTCTTGCTGAAACTGGAGATGTAAATGATTACAACTTCAAAATAGATGAAAGGTCATCAATAGACAAAGCAGGGGTATATGGCAATGGCAATAAGATTGCAGTAAACCTTCTTGATGAAGATGAATCAGATGTAGCAAAGGAAATAATACCTTTTGATGAGGATAAATTTGTTTCAGGAATTTCTGAAGAAAAAGTTATTGTAAACCTTGATGTTTATTTAATTAGTCTTGCAATAATAATTATGTTTTTTGAAATATTTTATATAAAAATAAGGGGTGATTTATAATCATCTATTTTAAAAATCCAGAAATATTGTGGTTATGCCTACCAATAATAATTATGGTTATTATGCTCATTAGAAAAACCTTTATTAAATTTACAACAGAAAAAGAAAAAAAAGAGCATGAAAAAAACAGAAAGCTTTCAAGGTTATTAATAGCAATGTCAAGAATCTTAATTTTCTCACTTCTTGTAATAGCTATTGCATCACCATTCAGTTTAGAGGAAAAAACAATTCAGGGAGACCCCTCATTAACAATACTTATGGATAACTCAACGTCATTTGAGCTTTTTGAGCCGGGGATTGCCTCTAACTTAAAATCTAGTCTTGAAAAAGAGATTCCAACAACAGTAAAATATATTGCTCATGAAGAACAATCTCCAATAGGTGACAGCTTGCTTAATAATATGAAAGGAGATAATAATCTTTTATTAATCAGTGATGGGAATAATAATAAAGGAACTTCTTTAGGAGATGTAATGATGCTTGCATCGTCTTTAAACACAACAATTAGTTCACTGAATATTAATCCAATAAAAACAGATCTTGCTATAACAATTGATGGGTCTTCAGAAGTAATATTTGGAACGGAAGCCTTATTTTATATTGATGTAAAGCAAGTTGGCCCATCAGTATTGGATTATAATATTAAAGTTATCCTTGATGATAATGTTATGATAGATGAGCAAGCTACTGGTACACACACATTTGAGATTAAGGAAACCTTGCAAGAAGGTTACCATAAAATAAAGGCATCAATAACTGCAAATGATCATTTCACGCAAAACAATATTTATTATAAAACAATTCATGTTTTGCCAAAACCAAATGTACTTTTTATTTTACAAAAAGATGCAGAAATAACAAAAATTATGGAAACACTTTATGATGTTACAAAAAAGAGCTATATGCCAAATTACCTTAAACCATATTCTGCTGTTATTTTGTATAATATAAATGAAAATTGGCTGAAAACAAAAACAGCCATCTTAACTGATTATGTTGCAGATGGAAACGGTCTTGTTGTAATCGGTGGCGATAATTCATTTGATTATGGCAATTATGAAAACTCAATGTTTGAAACAATACTTCCTGTTAAAGTAGGACTTGCTGGAAAAGAAGAAGAAAGCGGAATGAATATAATAATTGTGATAGATGTGTCAGGAACTACTAGCTCTGTTTTCGGCACTGGAAGCACAAACACAAAGATAAATGTTGAAAAGGCAGTTGCAACGCAAATAGTAGGTGGTCTAAAAGCAGGAGATAAAATTGGTGTTATAACTTTTGACTTCAATTCTCACTTAATATCGCCACTTTCAATAATAGATGAAAAACCAGATTTAAACTACACAATATCCACTATTCAATGTGGCGGTTATAGTGCAGGAACACTTATTTCTGCTGGATTAATAAGGGCAGAGGATATGCTTAAGTCTGCAAAAGGAAGCAAAAATATTGTTTTAATATCTGACGGAATAACACAATACCCGAATGGTGCAATTAAAAAAGCAAAATTAATGACAGATAAAGGGATAAAAACATATACTGTTGGAGTTGGGTTTGACACTAACAGGCAGTTTATGCAGGATTTAGCATTAAAAGGTCAGGGTGTTTATTTTGAACCTACTGAAGCACAGAGATTAAATATTATTTTCAGTAGGGAGCCTGAGGAAGATAAAACTGATATGATGGGACTTTTAACCTTTGATTCAAATCACTTTATAACGCAAAGTCTTAACCTGAATGCAAAGGTAACCGGCTTTAATCAGGTTATTCCAAAGAGCTCAGCCAGAATGCTTATAACAACACATAACACAAATCCAATAGTTAGCGTATGGCATTTTGGTCTTGGAAGAGTTGCTGCATTAACAACAGACCCAGAAGTATGGGCTGGTCAGCTCTTGAACAAAGAAAACTCCAAACTTATTACAAGAACAGTTAACTGGGCTATTGGTAACCCGAGCAGGAACAATGAATTTGATGTAAAACTTAAGGATTCAAGGATTGGTGATGTTGCTCAAATAAATGTTATCTCAGAAAAAGAACCTTCCCTTGAAGGATTGTCATTTTCAAAAATAGACAAAAACTCTTATAGGACAACCTTTGTTCCAAAAACAACTGGGTTTCACAGTTTCTTTGACGCAGTTATGGCTGTTAACTACAAAAGAGAATATGAAGAATTAGGCATAAATCCAGATCTTGCGGACCTTGTAAGCATAACAAATGGCAGGATGTTTGATAAGGATAATACAACAGCTATAGTTAATTTTATTAAAGAAAATTCAAAAAGAAAAAAAATAGACAAAAAAAGTTACAGCTGGATTTTTATTTTAACAGCATTAATTATATTTTTAATGGAAGTTTGTATAAGAAGAATTATGGAAAATAGGAAATCTATATAAATGAGAATTAATTAGGTGAATGATATGGCATACATGAAAAGGAATGTTAACTTTGGTTTTTTTCTTTTGTTAATAGCAACTCTCTTGTCTCTTGCTGGTTTAAGTATTTATTATCAGACAACGTTTAAAAATTTGTACACAGATTATAGATCAAAATTGGATGATTTAAATAATGTTTCAACAACACTCAGTACCGAAAGAGCAAAGCTTGAACAAACAAGCCAGGAATTAAATATTAAGGAAGCGAGGGAAAAAGAGCTAAGCACGCAATATACAGGATTAAAGACTGAAAAAGAACAAATAGCAGCTGAAAAAGCAAGTTTGCAAAAGCAACTAACAGCAAAAACAAATGAATTAGTACAAAGAAGGGCAGAGCTATTCACAACAAATCAGAATCTCGCAACAGCACAAGCAGAACTTAGTATAACAAAGACAAACCTTACTGATGCTCAAACAACAATATCAGAGCTTGAGGAAAATATAGATGACCTTGAAAGTGAGAGAAATAACCTTAGTATTCAGCTGGCTGCATGCCAAAGCCAATATCCATAAAAATGAAAAAATTCAAGAAAGTAATAAAGGAAATAAATTTCACATTAAATAATATAATCTTGTTTAATAGCTTTCTGAATGCATTTCTAATTTTTTTAATAATTTATATTTCCTTGTCTTTATTTAATTTTTATCAAAGATATGCATTAGTTCCTGCAGCATTATATTTTATAATCAAATTATATAAGGGCATTAAGGAAAAACATTTAATAACCGTTGAAAAAAAATATCCCCTTCTTAATGAAAGGCTTAGGACAGCAAGAGATAACATAAAAATGGAAAATCCAGTTGTTGATAGCCTTAAATCAGATATAATCAGGGACATGAAACACGTTGAAGTATCATCTTTTATTAATCAGAAAAATATTTCCTTCAAAACATTATTAAGTATAATTTTATGTTTTTTGATGATATTTTCAGCACCATTTGACATACAAAATAACGTTAAAAGTACAGCAGATAATATTCTTGATTTTATATATACTAATGGTGGAAATAATACTAATGGGGGGAAGCAAGGTTTAGAAAAAATGACTGGTTCTGGAATAAGTGAGAGTATTTTTGGTGATGCAGAAATAGCCCAAATGGGTGATGAAAAACTTGATATGATAATCAAGCAATCTGGTTATGAAATAAATCTTGATTATGCCAAGGAACCAGAAAGAAGAGAATTTGAAGAGCTTTTTCCAGATGAGGTATTTACAACAACAGCTGATGTTTATGAAGAAAAAATCAAGGAAGACCAACAGGAGCTTGTAAAAACTTATTTTTTAAAGCTGACAGAAAATTAAATTATTAAAAATATGAGGTGTATTTAAAATGGTAAAGAACAATGAAATGTTTAATAGTTTATACAAAGAAGTAGGTAAGATAGTTGTTGGACAAAAAGAGGTTATTGAGCAGATTCTTATTACAGTACTATGTGATGCAAATGCTCTGCTTGAAGGTTATCCAGGTCTGGCAAAAACCCTTGCTATAAAGACAATGGCACAAATAATGGATCTTAAGTTTAGTCGAATACAAAATACTCCTGACTTAATGCCATCTGACATAACAGGTACATATATTATTGAAGAAACCTCTGGTAAGAGGAACTTTAAGTTTCAGCCAGGACCTATATTTGCAAATATTGTGCTTGCAGACGAAATTAACAGGGCAACACCAAAAACACAATCAGCTATGCTTGAAGCAATGCAGGAAAAGCAAGTTACTGTTGGCAACAAAACCTTTCAGCTTGACAAGCCATTTTTTGTTCTTGCAACACAAAATCCAATTGAGCAGGAGGGAACATATCCATTGCCAGAAGCTCAGGCAGATAGGTTTTTGCTTAAGATAAGGGTAGGCTATCCCACTTATGATGAAGAGGTTGAGATAGTTGATAAATATGCTTTTCATTCAATAGAAAAGAAGGTTAAATTGATATTTAACAAAAATGAGCTTATACATATGCAGGAGTTAGTGAGGCAGGTTCCTATAGCAAATGACTTAAAAAAAAGAGTCGTTAGTATAGTTACTGAGACAAGAAAACACCCAAATTTAATAGAGTATGGGGCATCACCAAGGGCTTCTATTGGTTTAGTTCTTGCATCAAAAGCAAGGGCACTTGTAAAGGGAAGAAATTATGTAAGCAAGGATGATATTGACACAATGGCTTACCCAATATTAAGGCATAGAATCATACTAAACTTTGAGGCTGAAAGAAAGGGAATGTCAACAGACGATGCCATTAAGGAAATAATAAGCAAGGTAAGATGATAACAACTGAATTTTTATCTCAGCTTGGCAGGTTTAATCTTGTTGTAAGGAAAAGGATTACATCAAGCTATACGGGTGCAAGGCGCTCTACTGTGCATGGCAGGGGCATAACAATAAAAGACCGTAGAATATATAGTCCGGGAGATGATTTCAGGTCAATAGACTGGAGAATATTTGCAAGGACAGATGATCTTTATATTAAAAGATATGAGGAGGATAAAAGCCTCACAACACATATTATAGTTGATCATAGTGCCAGCATGAACTTTGGCAAAGGAATTACAAAATTTGATTATGCTTCTATGCTTGGAGTTGGAACAGCATATTTGGCTATGAAAGAAAACGAAAAATTTCAGTTTTCAACATTCTCAAATGAAATTGAAACATTTAAATCAAAAAGGGGCATGGGGCATCTTGCAACTATGGTTGATCATCTGAATAATATAAAATTAACTGGTTTTTCAAAATTTAAAGATGCGATGAGCAGATACAAAAAAATGATAGGATCAAGATCCCTTGTGGTTATAGTATCTGATTTCTTGTTTGATACTGAGGAAATAGAAGAAGGGCTTCTCATGCTGGGAAAACAGGATATGAAGATAATACAGGTTTTAGACCCTGTTGAAAGGGATCTTGCATTTCAGGGTGATTTTAGACTTAAGGATTCTGAGACAAAAAATATATTAAGAACTTACATAAATCCAAGGCTTAGAATTAGTTATAAGCAAAAGCTTGAAGACCATATATCAAAGATAGCAAAGATATGCGATGAGCTTGGGCTTGATTTTTATTCAATAACAACAGACAAGCCAGTATTTGACACATTCTATGATATATTAAAATAGAACAATTTAAAAATAAATAACCCTTCTCTTTAAAGTATGAAACTAATGTTTGTTGAAGCAAGATATAAGAAGCCTGTTTTGATTGGAAAACATGTTTTAAAACTGCCTCCAAAAGTTGGCTTAGTTACAACAGTGCAGTTTATTGGACAAATTAAAGAAGTTAAGTCACAATTAGAAAAAGAGGGCAAAAAAGTATTTCTTGGTAGAGGAAAACACACAGTTTATCAAGGTCAGGTTCTTGGATGTGATGTTAATTCTGCTCTTTCTATAAGTAATAAAGTTGATGCATTTCTTTACATTGGCTCTGGCCTGTTTCATCCAATTGCTATTTCATTAAAAACAAAAAAAGATGTTTTCACATTTAATCCATTGACTAATAAATTTAGTAAAGTAGATAAAAAGGAAGCAGAAAAAATAAACAAAAAAAAGAAAGGAGCATTAATTAAATTTCTGAGCTCAAAAGAAATAGGAGTTATTGTAACAACAAAGCCAGGTCAGGAGCAGTTAAAAAAAGCCTTTGAGCTTAAAAATAAATTCAAGGACAAAAATTTTTATTTCTTAACATTTAACACAATAAACTTTAATCAATTAGAAAACTTTCCATTTATTGAATGCTTTGTAAACACAGCCTGCCCAAGAATAGCTTTGGATGATTCTGTTAATATAAGCAAATCCATAATTAACTTAAAAGATATAACTTAATATTAAAAAAACTTATTTTTTCTTTCTATATAGTTTGTTAACAATATTCTTAATTTCTGTTATCTCTTTTAGAGTTTGCTTGGCGGAATCAACATTTATGCTTAGAAGAATAAACAAAACAAGCATTATAAGCCAGGTAAATACCGAGATGACCATTGGCCATCCCATAACATAATCTGTCATATAAACCCTGTTGATAAGATTAAATCCAAGAATAACTGCTGCACATCCAACTACCAGTACCATTAGCTCAAAAGTGCTGATTTCAGATTTTTTTTTAAGTATAACACCCATTTTTTTATTTTATGAACTCTTTTCTTATAAACTTTTTGTTTTTTATTCATTTATATTCTTTTTTTAGTATTCTTACTTAATTAACAAACACAAGCTTTTTAAATAATCCTCGTTTTCTGGTTTTCTAGAGTATAGTATCAAATAAGGTTTATTTAATAGGTTTAATGGTTCTATTTTAAACTAATTTGTTTAAAAAGCTAATTAAGAACTTTTAAGCCGTTGTTTTTAAATAAGATATTTGAATAATGGAGTGATTTTGATGAAAAACATTTATAATGTTCCTCAAGGTGAATTAATAGAGAAAATAGCCTTAGAACTGAAAAAGATACCCTTTGTAAAGCCCCCTGTATGGACAGAGTTTGTTAAGACAGGCGTTCATAAGGAGAGACCTCCTTCAAGAGATGATTGGTGGTATGTAAGAACTGCTGCTATATTAAGAACAACTAATAAGCTTGGACCAATAGGTGTATCAAAATTAAGAGTAAAATATGGCGGAAAAAAGAATAGGGGAGTTAGACCAGGGAAATTTTATGCTGGTTCTGGAAAAATAATAAGAACAATATTACAGCAGCTTGAAGAGGCAGAACTTGTAAAGAAAGCAGAAAAAGGCGTTCACAAAGGAAGGATAATTGCCCCAAAAGGAATGTCCCTCCTTGATAAGGTTGCTGCACAGATTTCAGGCAAAAAACCCCAAGCAATACCAAAAAAGCCTGCTGAAGTTAAAGAAAAGAAGCAAGTAAAGAAAGCTGAAGAAAAAATAATTAAAAAGCCAGAAGAAACTGAGAAAAAACCTAAAGATATTAAGGATAAGCCAAAAGAAGAAAAACCTGTTGCTGAAAAACCAGAAGCAAAAAAACAGGATATTAAAACTGAAGAATCACAAGAAATTAATGAATCTGCTGAAACTAAAGTAGAGAACAAAGTTGAAGAGAAAAAAGAAAATCCTAAAGAGATTAAAAAAGAACAATTAAAAGAAGGAGTACCAACTGCTGCTGAGCTAGCAAAAAAAGCAAAAAATGACTGATCTTGAGGAACTTAAAAGAAAAAAGCTTGAGGAATTTCAAAAACAACAATCCAATCCAGAAGAAACTCAGATACAGCAACAGATAGCTCAACTTGAGATTTTGGTTAGGGGAGTATTAACAAAAAAAGCATTAGAGCGATATGGCAATCTAAAAACAGCACATCCTGAACTGGCAGTTCAGTTGCTTGTTTTATTGAGTCAGGCAATACAATCCGGCCAGATAAAAACAGTTGATGATGATGCATTGAAAAACCTTTTAATGAGGTTACAGCCAAAAAAACACAAATTCAAAATGATAAGGAAATAAAATGGCAACATACAAACATTTAAGCAGGAAACTAAGGCTTGCAAAATTGCACAAGCAGACTAGATGGGCCCCTTTTTGGACAGTCATGAAAATTTATGGAAAGGGAAGAAGAGTCCATCCTGGCAGGCATACTGAGATAAAGAGATCCTGGAGAAGGACAAAGACAAAGGCATAAAATGGCAAAGAAAGAGGAAAAATCAAAAGTTGTACTTGAAAGGGAATATGTTATTCCATTAAGAAAAGAGTTTCAGAAAGCGCCAAAATACAAAAGGGCAAAAAAGACTATCAAAGCATTGAAAGAATTCTTAGCAAAACACATGAAATCTGATAATATCAAAATTGGGAAGTATTTAAACCTTAAAATATGGGAGCATGGAATCAAAAATCCACCACATAAAGTCAAGGTCAAAACTGAAAAATATGATGATGGATTGGTTAAAGCAGAGCTAGTAGGAGCACCTGTTGAAAAGCCAAAGAAAGAAAAGAAAAAGCAAGTAAAAAAAGAGGAGAAAAAGGAAGTGGCACCTAAGGAAGAAGAGAAAAAACAGCCTGAGAAGAAAGAAGAAAAAATCAAAGAGAATAAAGAAGAAAAAAAACCTGAAAAGGAAACTGAAAGTAAAAAAGAAGAAGAAATTGTTGAATCTAAGGAAAAATTAAAACAAGAAAAAAAGCAGGATAAAAGCGAAGAAGAAAAAAAATAATTATTAAATTAACACTTATTTTTCTATTATTTCATTATATACTTTAAGAAGTTTTTTCTCAATTGGTCCAAAAACATTGTCTATAATAGCCTTTATTTTTGGAGTATCTCTATTTAAATTTGAGTTGCTTTCAGCATACATTAACAAAGCTTTCCTATAATCAAGTTCATTTTCATATCTTTTCCTTACCCTTCCATTCTTAATAATATGAACTCTTTTTTGTCCAGAATTAATACTCCATATTTTATGAGATATATATTTTTTAAAGATAGGTTTTAGAAAGGGTATTAACTGAATTTTTTTTAAATCATATCTTTCTAATTGTACTCTTCCAAGGATAACTTTGTTGTTATATCCCATAATCAAATTTTCTATCCTGCCTTTAAATAAGATTCTTTTTCCGTTTTGCTGTTGAACACAATTATTCTCTAAGGAATTTAATCTTGATTCCAGTTTTCCTCTATGTTTATCCATTCTGAATTTTTAAAAATAAATCTTTATAAACTTTTCGATTAAATTATCACTCCAAAGATACAACCCTTCTGTTTAAAGCAAAACTTTATTAAATAACAAAAAACTCTTTCTAGGCATGCAAAAAGATTTATTACCATTTGAGGAAATTAAAAGAAATATCTTGGTTAGAAAAAAGTCTGTAACATCATCGAAATTTGGATGCAATCCAGACAAAATGTCTGTAAAAGAACTAATAAATTATGGTGTTGTGAACATAGACAAGCCTCCTGGACCTACAAGCCATCAGGTAAGTGATTATTTGCAGAAAATTCTTAATATAAGCAAGGCAGGCCACTCAGGAACTCTTGACCCGGGTGTTACAGGTGTTTTGCCAATAGCAACTGGCAGAGCAACAAGAGTAGTACAGACATTGCTTAAGGCAGGCAAAGAATATGTTGGATTAATGCATATACACAAAGAAATTCCAGAGCATGAGATTTATCAGGTATGCAATAACTTTGTTGGCAAGATAATGCAGATGCCACCTATAAAGAGTGCTGTAAAAAGGAGGTTAAGGGAAAGGCAAATTTATTATTTTGATATAATTGAAATTGAAGGCAAAGATGCCTTATTTAAGGTTGGCTGCCAGGCAGGGACATACATAAGAAAGCTTATACATGACATTGGCCAAAAGCTTGGCTCTGGTGCCCATATGGCTGAATTAAGAAGAACAAAAGTAGGTCCATTTAATGAAAGCACGAATCTTGTTACATTGCAGGATTTAACAGATGCTTTTTATTATTATGAGCAAGGAAATGAAAAATATCTTAGGTATTGCATACAGCCAATAGAAAATGCTGTTAAACATCTTCCAAAAATTTATGTACTAGACAGTGCTGTTGATAGCTTGTGTCATGGTGCAAATCTTAATATACCTGGAATCTCAAAGCTTGATTCAGGCATAACTGTACAGGATATTGTTGCTATAATGACATTAAAAGGAGAACTTATCTGCTATGGGACAGCTAAACTTGATTCTGAAGAAATGTTGGGTGAAAAGGGCTTTGCAGTAAAAACAGAAAAGGTTTTCATGCTGCCTGGAACTTATCCAACGATTGAGAAAAACCAATAAAAATGGTTAGAAAAATAAAAAAAGATTTCTTAATTGCATTATTAATAGACTTTATAATTATTTTTGGCTCTCTTAACCTTTTTCTTTATTCAACCTTTTTTCATAGTTCACTTATAAAGAGATATTCAGATAACCCAAATCATTTAGAGATTGACAAAAATGTAACAAAATACATAACCGGCTTTAGCAATGAATTAAACGTTGATTTTGATGAGAATGAGAAATCACACATGGCAGATGTTAAAAGATTGGTTTTAATTGAGGAATTTATTTTTATTGCTTTACTAATTGGTTTTTTTATATTAATTTACAAGAGGAAAATATATTACACTTGTTTTAAAAAAGCTTTATTAATACTGTTTTTAACTGCATTGTTATCTTTGATTGTTTCAGTTTTTTTCAACAGCTTTTTTATCTTATTTCATTTTGTTTTTTTCCCTCAATGGAACTGGGAGTTTCCGGCTAGTTCATTAATGATTCAGGTTTACCAGCAGAGTTTTTTCCTTAATTTTTTTATTATTACTATTATTGCATCCTTACTTATTATAGTGATTATTCATTTTATAGTAGCTATAAAAAGAAAGATTTAAATAATAGGTTTATTTTTTATAATCAAATGAAAAAAATTTATAATCTCGATGATAGAATATCAAGAGGAAAATACCTTAATACAAAAAGAGTTCTCTTCATTAATAAAAAAATAGCAACGATTCCAGGATTAATTGATTATTTTATAAAAGAAAATAATCCAAGAAGTGATGAATTTGATAACATTGATAAAACAAGCATTGCTGAATTGGGTTACATTGAAAATGATAAACAAATAGGGATAATAATTCCAAAAATTGGGACAAAAATAGAATATTCCCCTTTAATGATTGGTAGATCAATTATAATAACTTTTGGGAAAACCAAGGGAAACAACAAAAATTTGCAGATTTATGAAACTGAAAGGTTTTACAAATTGGAAAAAATAATAAAAAATACAATAAAAAAAGGAAAATTCATTAAATCAGAGACTATTCCTAAAGAATTTAGCAAGTATATTTATTGATTTTTCTTAATCATCAACTGTGAATAACTTAGAGTCATGGACATCAAATAATTTAATTCTTGCACCTGCGTCAAGCCAGCCATGGGCATAGCTTAATGCTGCGAATGCATTGACATAATCATCTTTTTCCTTGAAATATTTAGCATCGTTGTAGTAACGCTGGGCCATGTCAAGGAAATCAGCTGCAAACTCTTTATTTGAGATATTTTCTTTTGCTTTCTTTAGGGCCCTGCCTGTGATATCAAAGTATTTCTCCAGCTTTTCATCTGTTATTTCTCTCATATACTTTAATTAATATCATTTGTTTTTATATTTTTCTAAACTTTTGAATAATTTTCGTTTGAAAAGCATAATATACAAAAATTACGGAAATTCTCATCTTTTTTCCTGGGAATCCTTATTAAAAACAAATACAGTTGTTATCCTAGAATGGGATTAAAAAGAACAATGGGGGTTTTGTTTTTGACAGGAGCTATTGCAGCAACAAGCTATCTTGGTGCTGGATGTGGCAAAACAGATAAAACAAAATCCATTGTTCAAGAAAAGGTGGTTGTAGTGACTGAAAAACAAAAGCAGCCAACGTATGGAATTGCTGGAAAAAATATTGATGATCTTTTGGATTATACATCTCGACTTGTTACTGAGAATCATAAAGAGTTTAAAGATTATATTTTGAATATAAGCAAAATTGGGTTTGATAATGGTTATGACAAAGAAATATCAAATATGTTTAGTGATGAGCTTCTTGAGAAAAGGATAAGTGAAATGCCTAATGAAAGAAAGCTTAGGATAATAAAACCATTAATAACTGAAAAAATTGATAATACATACAATAATGTGGCAGATTTTGCTGAAAAACAAAAGCCAAAAGTCAAAGAATTTTACAAAAATCTAGAAAAGAAAGTCAATGATTATCTAATTGGGGGTGAGCAATAAATGGGGCTTATTAGATTTGGATTTAAGGTATTGAAATATTTTACGATATTCTCCCTCGGTTATTATATGGGTGGAGGATGTGAGAACACAACAATAAATCAAGAAGTAAAAAATATTAATTATACAAAACCTGCTTATTACCAGACTGTTGATAAAAAAGTTATGAAAGATATTACTCATCTTGACGGGCTTGAAAAAAGTCTAACATTATATTACCCCAAAGGATAAAAAATAAAATTATAAAAGGTGAAAAAAATGAATGAAAATTTAGTAAAAAAAATTAAGGAAAATGGAGTTAAGTATTTAAATAATAATCAGAATTCAGTAATTGAAAAACTTAAAAAAAACGGAGTTTTAGAAGACAGATATAAAAATCAGTATCATCCAGAAGAAACATCAATAGTATCTACACTAAAACACTCAAGAGGATATTCTGGAGAAGATAATTACATTGGATTGGAAGAAAACATAAAAGATATATCTAAGTTAAATGTAGAAATGAACAAAAAACTTCTTGCTAACAAGTCGCTGCCAATTAAACTTTGGGTATATTCAACAGATTTTGTTAAAACAAAAATATTTGGAAAAGAAGCATACTCAATAGAGGATATATTTGATAAACAAGTATTCAATATAAAAGGACTGGATTCAAACTTAACAGGCATTATTTTTAACTCAAGGAAGGAGTTAAAGAAATTAATAACTTACCGGGATGAAATAATTAAAGAATGGGATGAAAATATGGGAAAATACAAGAAATTAAACAAAGAAGGAAATATCAAAAATGAATTATATTTAGAAGCAGAAACAGAGTTTAAATCAACAAAAAAAGGTGATAAAAACTATTTTACTCTTATGAAGGCATGTACAAACCTAAGAAGAGATTTGGATGAAATCTCACATCAAAAATACCTTTCTGCTAATAAAGTAAAAGACAGAGAGAAAGAAGAAACTGTTCTTAAAGATCTTGAAGAAATGCTTACTACTGGAATAAAGGTTTGTGAAACCATTAGTGATAAAACAAGCGGAATACTACGTTATGTTATAAACACAAAAAAACAATGGGATACTCTTGTTTCTCAAGGAAGAATTGTTGAAGCATTGTATAAATCTGTGTCTATGCTTGGTGAATATTCCAATAACCTGCACGAAAAGTTGAATGAAGGCATAAAGAAGATGAATGGAATAGCAAGCAATCCAAATATTCTCAATAGCTATTATTTAAAGACTCACAGAGGAATTAAACAAATAGCAGACAATGTTTCTATGTCTCATCTTAACAGGGTTGAAAATTTAGAGAATAGTATGGATAGTTATCTTGTTAGTAAGAATGAAATGAATTAAAACAAATTTTTATTATTCATTTTTAATTTTTTTAGTATTAACTGAATATTTTCCGGTTTAATTCTAAGGATTCACGTTTTATTCGGAAGAATACCTCTTTTTTCTCGGAAATGCATATAAAAAAGAAATTCTTCTTATTAGTTAAAATTAAACATTTTTTGGAGGTAAAAAATGGCAGATGAAAATGAAACATATGTTGCAAGTGTAAGAAGCGCTATGAACCAGAATGTAGATCCCCTTACAAAGGAGGTTACTGAAAAGTTGATTGAAGAACCAAACTTAACTATTGGCGGACTTATAGATTACTTAACAAAAGATGGTAGTTTTGATGATGAAGAAAAGGAAGTAATGAAAGGAGTAAAAAAAGAAATGGATGATTCAATAGCAGCTCCTGAGCGTTTGTCTATAAAGGTATTAAATGAGGGAAGAGATGGGTATAAATCTTTCTCAAATCAAAGTGGAGGAATGACTCAAATAATAAAAAAAACAGATATAGCAAAAGACTATTTTGAACCAGGAACAATTGAAGAAACACCATATAATGGGTTAGATTTAGAAGTACATTTTATGAGAAAAGGCGGATTTGGATTAGATTACCTTCTTTCAAAATAAGATGGAGCTACCCAAATCTAGCTTTAGCAGCATTGCTGAAGAAGCTAAACTTTGTCTTATTTTAAATAATAAACTCTATACAGCTAAAGCAAGAGAAGAAAAAAGCAATAATTTTTTTTATTTTGCTAATAAAAAATATTTATTGCAGGAATCAGAGAGTGTTAGATGTATTGAAAGAGTATACTTAAAAAATAATGAAATTGAATTTAAGTCAATTATTAACAACATATCAAAAAAAAGTTTAAAAGAAGATAATAACTTATTAAAAAAGGACATATTTGAATTACAAAAAAAATATGAGCTCCTTGATTTTATAGTTAACAAAGTTTTTCCTATCTATTCTAAAAACAAAAATAATATAAAATTAAAATCTAAAAACCCAAAACCAAATCAAAAACTAGAAAAAATTTTAAAACCAAAAATTGATAAACACAAGTTTGAGAATCTTAAAGACGGCTTTGAATGCCTCTTAAATAGGGATTATTCTATACTTGAAAGGAATATAATAAAAAATATTAATCTGCTTATATTTAATGGAAGTATCTATATTACAAGAAAGATTCCAGAAAAAATTTACAAAACGATAAGAAACAGATTTAGAATTAATAATACAAGCTACTCATATAAATTTACTGGTTATTTGAAGGATTTAGAGAAAGAATACCTTAAAAATTTATCAGATGAAATAACAAAATTTTCTAATCATAATGGAAATCTTTTAAATGAAAAAATAAATTTGTTAAGCAAAAAAAATAATTTTTCTGAGATAGTAAAAAAACAAATATACCAAGAAGGCTCTACTGGTTTTATTAAAAAAGGGCAAGACTACTATATTTTTCTTGAGCAAGAACCATTTGCTCTTAAATCACTTAATCAGTCTGATTATTATGTGTTTGAAAAATGTAAGGTAGGTGTTAAACTAAAATTAAATAATCATAAAATAGAAATTGGATCATCTGTTGTAATTGATAAATATTCTCATCCACTGCTCCCTGGTTTTGATATATCAGAACAGCGTATTTGTACTGGAAACGGCATAAACAGCAATGTGATGAATAATTTTAATGAAAAAAAAGATGATGTTGGAAAAGCGCTCTACATTCTTAAAATTGGAGAATTTGCCTTAAGGAATGGGTATTGTTCTGGAATGACTCCTCACCACCATCTAAACATAAACACCTTTCATAATAATCTTACAACTCGCAAAGAAATAAACAAAAGGGGGATTATTGTTGAAAAACAGGGATAATATGAAAAAATTAGAATATATACTTAAAAATAATTCAAAAGAAAAAACAGACGAATTATTTAGCGAATTAAGGATTACTGATTATGCTTATAAAAAAATAAAAGCATATGCTTCTTTAGCTTGCATAATTGCTAATGCATCAATTGAATGTGGTGGTTATTTAGTAACTCTTAAAGAGGATCATGATTGTATTGTGAAGGATGCATATCTGTCAAAAGATCAAAAGGTAACAGGAATAGAATATGTCGTTGATTCAGAACCAGATATGGACTTTCTAAAAGAAATCAAGAATGATGGATATAAAGTGTTAGGGTGGTGGCATAGTCATGGAGGTATGAATCCTTTTCACTCTGGAATCGATGATGATACCTTCAAGAGCATTTATTATAATATTTTTCCGTATAATAAAAAGGAATTAAATAGGGAAATAATCCCTCTTTCAGGAGATTCATTTAAAATTGAGTATCAAAATGATAAAACAGGAAATAATTATATACTTTTTAAATCAAATAATTTTCTTGAAGATATAATTGAGATGAGGGTAGGTGATAATTTTAACTTAAATGATATTGAAGTTAAAGGAATTAAGATAAAAAAATTTAAAGGTATTTCATTTGCATACAGTCTAGTTGTAAATCGTTTTTATTCTGCAGCACCTTATGCTGAAGTAGCTATCAAACACCCCAAAACAAGAGAAATTAAAATTAACAAGTGGGCTGAAGTAAATGAAATAATCTCTAATCCTATACCTTTAGATTATGAAAAAATATTAAATGAAATAAAAACCAGAATTATTTACAAAGGAAAATTTCTAGGAAAAATAAAAAACAAATATACTAAATATTGGGTGATTTAAATTCCAGAGAGAACAGATACTCAAGAAAAAATAGATGGGTGGAATCAAAAAAAACTTGATAATTCTTTAATAACAATAGTTGGAGCCGGACCATTATCCAATTTTGTTTTATCAAATATTGTTGGCCTGCAAGTTGGGAATATAAGGATAATTAATAATAAAAATTATACTAACAATCCTAATGAATTTTTATTTTTTGATTATTATAATAAAAAAGAAAAAGTTAGGAAGGTTAAGCATCTCGAAAAAATAATTATGCAAATGAATCCTAAAATAAGAGTTAATGGATATTTTTCTCCCCTTTTTTATGATTTAGTTGGTAAACCAAACATACTTATTGATCTTACAAATGATTCAGGTTCAAAACTTAAAAGCATAAAGATTTCGGATAAATTGAAAATACCTTTTATTACTGCTTCTACAAGTAAGAATAAAGGCAAGGTAATGGTTTACACTCCTATGAGTAAGACAGAAAGAATAATTCTTTCTAAAAAGGATTATACCCAAAGCATAGATGAATATTTACTTCCTGATTTTGAAAATTGCCAACAAGGCAATATAACAAGTGGTCTAATTGCTGGATTAGTAACAGAGGAAATAAGAAAATCTGTATTTAAATTGTATAATTATGACAAATTGATGAAAAAAGGAGTAACATATAACCTCCTGTCTAATAAACGATTCAAAGATGAAAGTGAGATAACTCTCAGCATGTCTGATTATCTGAATGAAAAAAACTTGTTTAAGAATAAGAAAGTTGCAATAATTGGTGCAGGTTCAATAGGAAATTTTGTTGGGATTGGTTTGTCTCTAATGAATTTTGATAAAATATACTTAATTGATATGGATGAAATTGAGGAGAATAATAAAAACAGGCAGATTACTTACACTCTTGGAAATTATGTTGGTGAAAAAAAAGTTGAAATATTGTCTAGGTTAATGAATAAAATAAATCCAACCACTCAATCTGTAGGAATTTATGGAAAACTAGGAAATGATCTTAATAAAGAAGAAAAAAGAAAACAAGTTAAGTTAATTAATGAATCAGAATTTCTTAAGCTTGATTGTGATTTGATTTTAGGTTGTCTTGATAATACTTCTGCAAGAGCATTTGCTAACAGGTTGGCTGTAAAAAACTCTATTCCTTACATAGATGGGGGAACTAGTCCTTTCTCAGGGCAGGTAAGAGTCTATAGTCCTAGAAAAACAGCATGTTTAGATTGTCAAGAAAACATTTATTCTCAGGCAATCGAAGAGCAGAATAAAGAAGAAATTTCTGACCATTGCACTGCAAATGATCATGAGCCAAGTGTTGTCATGTCAAACCAAATAATTGGTGCAGCAATGTTAGGTGAGATAAGGACACTATTTTATCCGGAAGTTTATGGACAACCAATGATGAATGGCATGTTATACAGTTCTTTTGATCGAAATAGACTTGTTTTGAATAAGATAAAATGTAAACCAAATAAAGATTGTCTTTGCAGTAAAAAATTTTATAATAAATAAAAATGATAAAAAAAATAAAAAATAAAAAATTAGTAGAAATAATCAGAAGAATGAATAAAGAAAAAAATAAATTTAAGGGTAGTTATAAAAAGGAAAATTTGTTTAATATTAAACAAATATTTAACAAAATCAAAATAAAAAAAAGTGCTTTATTAAAAGCAAACTTTTATTCTACAATAGCACCAATATTATTTAATAAATCAGTAGAAGCTATGGGTTATTTAATTGCACTAGAAGGAACCACTGAAGATGCTATTAGTGATATCTATTTATCCCATAATCAAACAGTTACATCTTCAACATGTATTGGTGATCCATCTTCTGAGATGAATTCATTCAAAAAAATTCAGAGTAAAGGTTCCAAAATAATAGGGTGGTGGCATAGTCATGGACTTGATTATAGGCCATTTCATTCTTCAACTGATGTAGAAAATTTTAAAGGAGTTTCTTATAGTGTGTTCCCTAATAATAAAGTTACTATAGACAATTTTGTTGATATAGCTAATTTTGGGGAAAGTTATAATTTAAATTATTCTAAAAAAGATGGTAAAGATTATTTACTAATAAATCAAAATAATAACAACCGTCCTTCTTTCAGGTTGTCAATAGACAAGATTAATTCAGATATTATACCTCTTCTTAAAGATGTTAAAATAGCTAAAGTTGAAAAAGCTGACCCAATAAAAATTTCTTTTGCTTATAGTATGGTGACAAATAGCAAAAATATGCAGCCTTACTTAGAAGTTTCTCATAAAGGTAAGGGAGACGACAAAATAAATTACATAAAGGGAAAAGATGTTTCTCTAGATGTTATAGATGATGAAAAACTTCAATTTGAAGACTATAAAAAATTAGTTGATGATGTGTCAAAAAGAGTTCACCATAACGGAAAGCTTCCAACTAGAAAGGTATCAGACTATGAATTAAGAAAAATCATAAGTGAAGTAGAAACAAGAGTTAATGATTTTAATATGACTATTGTTAAGCCTTCTGAAAAAGATGAGAAAG
>Ga0307992_1000451_pt1 | contig 26456 bp, 41 predicted proteins | sample EllFjometagen133_FD_203162 | JGI IMG/M metagenome (GOLD analysis project Ga0307992, IMG submission 203162) | Marine microbial communities from Ellis Fjord, Antarctic Ocean - #133 | ecosystem: Environmental > Aquatic > Marine > Unclassified | place: Southern Ocean | collected 2014-10-08
AAGTTTTAAACACAAATTATATAAACTCCAAAGCCTAAAATACACAAAGAGGTGAGCCAAATGGGTTATTTTGAATGGGCAAATAAAAAAATAAAAAAGATGGAATGGACTGATATCGCATTAACAAAACTTAGTGTTGCTGCGTTTACTCTGATGTTAGCAACGTTTTGGCCAGTGATTATTAGTTTATCCTGGTATTGGTATGCAATAGCTTTTGTTTTGGCAGCAATAGGACCTTGTATTAAGCTGTTTGGAAAATAAATATTTAAAGCAATCTGGAGGACTATGAGAAAAACAGAATTATTTATTTTAATAGCTGTTATTATTTCTTTTGTTATAGGTATTTATCTCTATCCTCAGATGCCGGAGCAGATGGCCTCGCACTGGAATTCTCAAGGCAATGTTGATGATTATATGTCAAGATTCTGGGGAGTGTTTTTAATGCCTTTTGTTTTTGTAGGCCTTGCATTGCTTTTTATTGCAATTCCAAGAATAGACCCATTAAAGAAAAATATTGAAGAATTCAGGAAATATTATAATGGATTTATTATTCTATTTTTTATATTCATGCTTTTAGTTTATGTACAAACAATCCTGTGGAACCTTGGAATTGAAATAAGCCCTAACCTTATTGTTCCAATTTTGATTGGACTTTTATTTTTTTATATTGGGGTTCTTTTTGAAAACGCAAAAAGAAACTGGTTTATTGGCATAAGAACACCATGGACTTTAAGCAGTGAAAAAGTCTGGAACAAAACACACAAGCTTGGTTCTAAGATGTTCAAAATATCTGGAATAATTGTTCTTATTGGATTTTTATTCCAAAAATATGTGACTTATTTTATTCTTATTCCTACTCTTTTTGTTGCTTTTTATTTAGTTGTTTATTCTTATGTTGAATACCAGAAAGAGAAGAAATAGATGAGTTTTCGATAGTTTTAAATAGTAATCTTTTGAATATTAATATTTAGATGGTTGAGATAAAAAAGATTTTTAGTGATAGTTTTAATCTTTTATTGCATAACAAAAAAATAATAATTCCTATTCTTCTTTCCATTGTTTTTAGTTTAATACTCGGTTCATTGTTCCTTAACCTTTCTGGTCTAAACCCACTGCTGAAAGAAATTCGTTCTGCCAGTACTGAATTTGATAATCAAAAAACAGACTACTTAACAAATACTAGCAATATTAGTGGAGGAAATTATTCTTCAGAATTAATAACCTACTTAAGCAAGGGTTCAAGCAATTCACCTTACAACAAAGAATTTTCAGGATATCTCAAAGAAAAAGGATTTGAATGGAGCAATTATAAACAACTTTTAAATTCCAGAAATCTTGCATTGCTGGTAATTTTTATTGTAGTTCACATAATAGGATTATTTTATTTTTATTGTATGACTTACGCAATGATTGCTTTAGCAATTCACAAAAAAGATAATGGATTCAAAAATGTAATAAAAATAACAAACAACTTTCTCTTCCAGTTCCTCTGGTTAGGAATATTACTGACACTTATTGTTATTGTGCCAATTGCAATACTTATTGGAATTACTGTATTCTTTTATTCATTCAGCAAGATCCTAAGTGTACTTTCTGGTTTAATATTTTTTATTTTAATTATGGTTTATATGATATTTATTGCATTAAGGCTTTTCTTTGCAACTCCTGCAATGTATATTGATCAGAAAAACGCAGTAGACTCAATAAAACACAGTTTTCAGATAACAAAAGGGTGTATAGGGCAGGTCATTATAATTTTCTTTATAATTATAGGAATCACAATCTTTTCAAATACTTTTATTAATCAGCCACTATCGGGCATTTATTCAAATGTTATGTTTAGCTCTAACTGGATAAAAATTTCCATAAGTTCAATACTCGTATTATTTTTTATAATATTAAAATCATTTGCATTCGCTTTTGAACATACATTTTTATTTTATTCATATATTGACTTTAAAAGAATAGGAGGGGCTAATAAAATGGTAAACAACTATCTTATAAATTATATAAAGGAACAATTAAAAAATGGGTATGATATTAATTCAATCAGAGAAGCAATAACTCAACAGGGATATGAAAGGGGAGAAATAGAGGACAGCATCAACTATGCAAATAGTAACGCCAAAAATATAACTGAAAAAGAAAGCAATAAAACAGCTGGAGTTAATATAACAAACCCCAATTATCAGGGTTTTTGGATAAGATTTTTGGCATATATGCTTGATGGCATTATAATTGGAATTCCCGCTTGGATATTACAAATCGGGCTATTATATGTTACAAAAATGCCATCCATGATGTATTTAGTATTACTTGTTGCTATGGTATTTGTTGTATATATGGATGGAATTAAAGGGGGGACTCCAGGAAAGCTAATTCTTGGAATGAGGATTGTTAATGAAAAAGGAGAATATATTGGGATTCCAATGGCAATATTAAGGTATATTGGAAAGGTTTTATCTGGAATAATACTGTACATCGGGTATTTTATGATAGGGTGGGATGAGAAAAAACAGGGATTACATGACAAGATTGCCCAAACTTATGTTGTTAAAGTTTAATTTTTTAATATATCCTAAATCTTTTTTTCTTTTATTTAAGTTTTAGTAAAGAGCTAATGATAAGTTTATCCTGAATGATCTAGCGAAAGACTTAAAAAACCCAGTATATTACAGGCCTTTGGGAAGACTAGGCCGGGGGGTTAGCCCTCTCCTGTTACCATCAATGGGCTTTATGGTGGGGCTGAAGCCTGGGAAGAGGTATTGGCTTTAATTATTGGTCTTGGTTCGGACGTTGATGGCCTGTCCTGCAGGATTGGTCTTTTAGGGAAACATGTCAGATCAGGAATGAAGCAGCATTAACCTTTAAGACTGGTGCTTGTGGGGTCGCGGGTCTGAGGAAGAGTCAAGGTAGCTGGTAGTTAGGGTTTTTATCCATTTTCAGGCATGTCTTCCCGCTTATTTAAATCTTACAACACTTAATGGGTTTTTAGAAAGTGCTATTTCTATAACAGAGCCTTTATTAAATTTATACTCTTTATTGGAATCAACAGCAACAATGCCGTTTTCCATCTCTGATTTAATTTTAATATTATTATTCTGATCAATAAACCCTTTTGTAAGCAGTGGTTTTGTTAGTTTTCTAGTGTATGGGTCTCTTACAATAAAATAAAACTTTTTAGATGAAGAAAAAGGCTTGACACCTGCAGACTTTAGCCATGCATTTGAGCCTGAACTTGTTCCAATAAGAACACCACTACTTTTCTGTTCTTCTGTTTTATTACCCAAAAAAATCTTATAAAGAGATGTTTTGTATGAAATTTTATTTCCAATAAAAACCTCATTTAAGGCCGGGCATATTTCTTTTTTGTTAATTCTGCTCTTAAGCCTTGTAAGTTTTTCAATATAAAATTTATTTTGAAGAAATAATTCTAATTTCCTATCAAAATCATTTTTACAAGAGCTCATAAAAAAACCTTCTTTCTTTTTAGGGTTAGAATTAACGCCTAGTAAAAACTGATTTTTAACAAAGTGTGATGTTCTAAGAAATGTTCCGTCACCGCCAATAACTATCACAAGGTTTTTGTTCCTGAAGATAGTTTTTTTAAGACCTGACCTTTCTATGCATTTAAAGTTTATATTCCTCTTTCTTAAAGAATTTTTCACAATATTAATTGCTTTATCATTTTTAATATAAACAACTAACACATTAATCATATTATTACCCCTTTTAAAATTTTTAAACACTGCACTTATTCAACAATTATTGCAGGCTTTCCTGGCATTGCATTTCTTGCCTTTGCTTGTTTTGAATCCTCTGCTTTGATTATCTCAACAATACATTTAAACTCATCCTCAAACAGTTTCTTTGAATTATTTAATACGTTAAACTCTGTGTCTTGGTTAAGTATAAATTTAGGAATCCTACTTGGATTTTTGACTATCAAAGGAATTAGTTTTGAAACAGATTTGCTGTTTTCCTTGAATTTAGGTATTATTGTTTTCATAATAGATTTAATATCCCTTGTTTTTTCAATCTCTTTCTTAAGCTCTTTGAAAAACCTGTATTTCCATTTTTCTGAAACAAACAAAGTAAGTTTTTTTGGCTTTTCTATTTTAATTAGATTAAGCAAATAAGCAATATCCTTTTTAACATTATCAAGCATTCCCTCTGAGCCCTCTGCTTTTTCATCTATCATACTTTCGTCATATTTAGGCCACTCAGCCAATGAAACAAATCTTTTAAGTCCAATTATTTCCCAAAGCTCTTCGCATATGAACGGTGTAAAAGGGCTCATTAAAAGAATTGGTGTTTTCACAAGTTCGCCAAATATTTCTTTGTTTGGATTTTCATTGGCATACTTTCCAACCTTGCTTACAAACTGCATTATGTCACTTATTGCAAGGCTAAACTTGAATTGTTCTATGTTATAAGTAACATCCTTAATCAGATGGTTCATAAGGCTTAGCATATACTTATCCTTACTATTAAGCTGCTTAAAATTAAATTTATTTAATGATATTTTTTCTTTATTATCTTCAACCAAGGAATAAAACCTGTTAAGAAACTTAAATGCTCCTTTAACACCCTGTTCACTCCAGTCAAGCTCTTTTTCCGGAAGTGCTGCAAACAGGATAAATAATCTGGCAGTGTCTGGTCCATAGTCCTTTATAATGTCAGCAGGGTCAACAACATTTCCAAGGCTCTTTGACATTTTAGCCCCATCTTTTATTACCATACCTTGCGTCATTAACCTTTTGAAAGGTTCATCAATATCACACAATCCCAAATCTCTTAATGCCTTTGTGAAAAATCTTGCATAAAGCAAATGCAAAATTGCATGCTCTATACCTCCAATGTACTGATCGACATTCATCCAATAGCCCACTGCATTTTTATCAAATGGAGTTTTTTCATATTTTGGGCTACAGTATCTCAAGAAGTACCATGATGAATCAACAAATGTGTCCATTGTGTCTGTTTCTCTTTTTGCTTTTCCTCCACATTTTGGACATAAAGTATTTACAAAATTTTCAGATGTTCCCAATGGGTTTCCGCCAGTTCCAAATTTTACATCCTTTGGAAGCAATACAGGCAAATCTTTTTCAGGAACAGGAACAATCCCACATTTTTCACAATAAATAACTGGAATTGGAGTCCCCCAATAACGCTGTCTCGAAATAAGCCAGTCTCTTATTTTATAATTAACAGTTCTTTTTCCCCATTTATTTTTTTCAATAAAATCAGATATTCTTTCAATTGCTTTTTTGTTTTCAATCCCATTAAATTCAGCAGAATTTACAAGTATACCCTCATCAACATATGCTTCATTCATTTCGTCTTCTTTCAATAATTTGTCTTTGGGAGATATGACAACTTTTAATTTAAGGTTATGTTTTTTTGCAAATTCAAAATCTCTTTGATCGTGTGTCGGAACAGCCATAACAGCTCCTGTTCCATATTCCATAAGTGCGTAATCTGCAATATATAATGGGCATTCCTCTTTTGTAAAGGGGTTTATGAAATATCTTCCGATGAACATTCCTTTTTTGTCTTTTGTATTATCTATACGGTCTGTTATTTCTTCTTTTTTTACTTCTTCAATGAATTGGTTGACCTTATTTTCATATTCAGTTCCCTTTGTTAATTTTTTTATTATTGGATGCTCTGGAGCAATAACCATATAGGTGATTCCATAAACTGTATCTGGTCTTGTTGTGAATGTGCTTATCTTTTCATCAGAATCTTTTATTGGGAAATTGATTTCTATGCCTTTGCTTTTTCCTATCCAGTTGCGCTGCATTGTTTTTACTCTTTCAGGCCAGTCTTCTAACTTATCTAAATCATTAAGAAGTTCGTCTGCATAATCTGTTATTTTGAAATACCATTGTTCTAAATCTTTTTGCTCAACTATAGTTTTACATCTCCAGCATTTTCCCTGTTCTACCTGTTCATTTGCCAAAACAGTTTTACAGCTAGGGCACCAGTTTACAGATGAGTTTTTCCTGTAAGCTAATCCTTTTTCAATAAATTTTAAAAATATCCATTGATCCCATTTATAATAATCAGGAGTACAACTTTGTATTTTTCTGTCCCAGTCATAGCTCATCCCCATTGATTTCTGTTGCTCACTTATTGCTTTTATATTATCCATGGTCCATTTTTCAGGATCGGCTCCATGTTTTATTGCAGCATTTTCAGCAGGCATTCCAAATGCATCATATCCCATAGGATAAAGAACATTAAATTTGTTCATTCTTTTAAATCGTGCAATAGCATCTCCAATAGAATAATTTCTTAGGTGGCCGACATGGAGTTTTTCAGAAGGGTAAGGATACATTTCAAGGCAGTAAAACTTTTTCTTTTTATTATCTTCAGATACCTTGAATATTCCTTTTTCTTCCCAAAGCTTTCTCCATTTCTTTGAAATCTTGTTAAAATCAGCCATTTTATAAAAAAAATAAAGATTATATTTAAATCTTTATATTAAAAAAACAAAGAATTAATGTTTTTTAAATCTTGCTATAGTATCTATCAAATCAACATGCCCAAGGAATAAAGCTCTGCAGCAGTATCTTTCGAGGCCAAGGTCATCCATAACCTTCTTTGGGTTCTCACCTTTTTTTATTCTTTCCTGGTATTCTTCCCAAAGGTGTCCAACTGGTTTTCCACAACTAAAACAACGAATAGGTATTATCATCTTTTATCACCTGTAACTCTTCTGCCTTTTTGCCCTTGCCTGACCATGTCTGTTTGGCTTTGATGCTTCTTTTCTTCTTGTGTCAGCAACAAGCAAGTGCCTATCATATTTCAAAAAATCTTCTTTAATTGTTTTACTCTTTGAGTATTCAATTAAAGCACGGGCAATTGCAAGTCTGGAGGCTTCTGCCTGGCTTATTATTCCACCACCACTAACATTAACGTTTATATTAATCTTTTTTGCTAAATCTCCAGCAAGAATTAATGGTTCCATTATTTTCATCCTTACAAATTTTGGCTCAAAAGATTCAATTAGTTGATTATTAATCTTAATATTCCCTTTTCCCTGTTTTAATGTAGCTCTTGCTATGGCTCTTTTTCTTTTTCCAGATACGTGAACTATTTTCATTTTCTCTCCTTCATGAATTTGCATATATCATCAACACTAACATATTTAAGGCTCTGAACTTTTGAAATATTAAAGGATTCCAATTTTTTGATATCATTATCTTTGAATTCATCAGGCGTCCCTATATAACACATTACCCTCTTAAATGCCTTAAGGCCTTTTTCTTGCTTATATGGTAACATTCCCCTTATACATCTCCTAACAAATCTATCTGGCATTTTTGGTATAAAAGGACCTTTTGTAGGCCTTGTACCTCTTTCATTTCTTTTTTTATATTTTTCAAAGACTGATTTTCTATTACCTGTAATAATTGCTTTCTCGCAGTTAACAATATCTACCTTCTCACCCAAGAGAGCTTTTTTAGTTACATAAGTAGCTAATCTTCCTAAAATCATGTTTGACGCATCTATTATCATTTTAACCTATTATCCTTATACCTTTTCCTTTTGGATTCTCCTTAATTAATTCATTGATTAATATTGCCTTTGAGTTAGACTTTTTAATTTTATCTAACGCCTGATCTGAAAACTGCCATGCTGCAATTGTTAGCTTATGGTCTAAATCACCAGAAGCCAAAACCTTTCCAGGCACAATTATATTTTCATTTTCCTTTGTATACCTATTTATTCTTGAAAGATTAACAACCCTTCTTTTTCTTGTTGGTTTTGCAAGTTCCTCTGCAATCCTTTTCCATAGTTTAGAGTTATGACTAGCTGAACTCTTTTTAAGAGCTATAATTAATTCTTTCAAGTAAATGTTAGTTTGTTTTGTTATTTTTGTCATTTTTCAAGTATTGCGGGAGACGGGATTCGAACCCGCGCAACCACTAAGGTATACGGCCCTCAGCCGTATTCATTTGACCAGACTCTGACACCCCCGCATGAATTTATTTCTCTGATGTCTTTTTCTTGGCTGGTTTCTTTTTAATTTCCTTAATGAATTCGTTTGAGGTATCTTTGATTATTCTTAGTGCTTCATTTATTATTTCCTTTGGCTCAAGCTGGCCCCATGATTCAACATAAAAAATAAAATCTTTATTATTATTCTCAACTGTTATTGCCCCTTTTGGCTCGCATACATCAACACAAGCATTGCATAAGTGGCATTTCAATAAATTGTCCTTATTTACAATTAAATTGTTATTTTTTATTTCAAAAACATTCTGTGGGCACTGCTCCACAACAACTTTTGGATTTGTGCATTTCTTTTTTATTTCAATTACAGGCATTAATTTGTAATAAACAAGTCCTGGACACCATTTTGCATGATCTTTTCCTTTGCCTAAAATAGCTGTTGCCTCAAACTCAAGTTTTTGACCCTTCAAAAGCTTGGTGATTGGCATGTTTGGATAAACTGGCTTAACTTTTGGATCAGCTGATTTAAGTTCAGATGTATAAACAGTTCCTTGAACTTTAACTTTTAATGTCAGCTTTAATTGACATAGTGCGCATCCTTCTCCACCGCATTTGCATTTATCAGGAAGATTATATGAATTAAGGTCTGTTGTTAATGGGATAAGCCCAATTCTGTGTGCTAAAATCTCGTCATAAAGTGCTGAGCTATTGCTTCTGAATTCAATGTCTTCTATAGCCATAGTTGGAACTTCTTCAATAGCATATCTTCTCAGGGCATTTGCAAATGCAGCATCAGTATTTTTTAAGATAAATGAAATTTTTTTTTGTTTTTTATCTTGTTTTAAAAATTCTATTTCCATCATAATAATGCACCTCTTAAACCCTTCTTCCCCTTCTGCCGCCTTTCTTTCTGCATCCATCATGAGGAACAGGCGTAACATCAGAAATATTTCCGATTCTTATCCCAGTTCTTGAAAATGTTCTTACAGCAGCCTGAGCTCCAGGCCCTGGACTGCTTGGTCCATTATGGCCGCCAGGGGCTCTTATTCTAACCTCAAGCATATTTATTCCTTTTTCAATTGCTATCTCAGCAGCTTTTTTTGCTGCCATCATAGCAGCTGTTGGAGAACTCTCAAGCCTATCTGATTTTACCATCTGACCGCCGGAAGTTCTTGCTATTGTTTCTGTTCCTGTTATATCTGTAATATGAATTATTGTATTATTGTATGATGAGTAAATATGAACAATTCCTGCCTTTCCAGGTTTTCTTGTATCTAAACTTTTTCTATGAAATGTTTGATTGTCTTTCATTTTTTATCATCCTTTTTTTGTTTCTTTGGTTTTTTTATTAATATAATTCTTTCAGGATGTTCCGGATTAGCAAATTTAGAGGTTGAAACAAAGCTAATCAGATTTTCCTCTTTAACTGGAACAATATATGATGGCCTTGTTATTATTTTATCACCTAAAGCAACGTGTTCATGAACAATGAACTGTCTTGCCTGATTTATTGAACGGGCCATTGCTTTTTTATAAATAATAGTTTGTAATCTCCTGTCCATTACATTATTTAAATTTAAATCAAGTATAGCATCAACATTTTCTGCTTTAGCAATAAGTCCTAAATTGTATAATTTATTAAGCAAAGCTATTTTTTCTTTTTCTGCTTGTTTTGTTTTTGATGTAATAAGATTTTTTGCCTGGTTAGCAAATCCCTTTAAAATTGATTTCATCTTATAAATTTCTGTCTTGTTTTTAAGGCCATACTCTTTCAAAAGTATTAATTCCTCCTCTATTACTTCCTTCTGCCATGGATGTGATGCAGTTGAATATTTTTTTCTTTGTTTTTTAGGAGCTCCCATTTTTAAACCTTTCCTGCTTTACCTTTTCTTTTTTGTACTCCAGTAACCTTACCTTTGTTTCTCCTGAAGTTCGACCTTGTTCTCTGACCCCTAACTGGAAGGCCAAATGCATGCCTCATGCCTTTATAGCTTCTCATTTTCTTCATCATTTTTATGTCATTATCTTTAGTAAAAGTAAGATCTGATGATAACAAGTGCTTATCTTCCCCTGTTTCATAATCCTTTCTTCTGTTAAGCATCCATGAAGGAGCACCAAATTCCTTTGGATTCCTTGCAGCTTCATCTATTTTTTTTATCTCAGAATCAAGTAGGTTTCCTGTTTTTTTTGTTTTATTAATACCAATAAAATTGCATACCATATTAGAAAATGCAAAGTTAATTCCTTTGATTTTCCTCATAGCATCTGCTATTTTTTTATTGCCGTCAAGGTCTGTGTTTGCTATTCTTACAATATGCTTAAATCCTTCGTCTGCCATAATAACACCCTATAAATAGCTGAGAATACAAAATCACGAACCCTAAACCGCTCATAATAGTGAACTCGGGCTATTTTATATCAAGGAACAAGAGGTCATATTTAAAGGTTACTAAAAAAAGGTTTATATCTATTTCATAGTAGTCATAAAACAAAAATTTATAAATTAGGTGTTTTTTCCAGTGATTATGCAAGGAAATCTTTTTTTAATAATCACTGATAGCACAAGAAGGGATGGAAAATTAACCTCCCATAGGTATAGTAAGATAGAAAGATTAAGTGAGTTAATGTATAATAAAATTAAAGATGACACAAATGGATTAGAAAAAAAAGTGTATTTGGTTACAACAACAGAACCTTCCTCAGAGGAGGGAGCTAAAATAATTTTAAAATATTTCGAAAAAAAGAATATTCTATATGAAAAAAATAATTTTGAAAAATTATGGGTTGAATATACATTAACTATTGAAAACCCAATAACCGATTTTTTGTATAATAAATTTTTAGATCATAAAGACTACCCTGTAAAGATTATTTGTGCACGAAAAAATGTTTTAAATGCTTTGGGTGGCCTCGTTAATAAAAAGAAAGAATTGGGTATCAAAAGATTTAGTATAACTCCAAATAAGCATGGTTATTGTTTTAACTTTCAATCCAATTTGCATTATTCTTTAGATTAAAAAGGGCGATAGCCGAGATTTGAACTCGGGCCAAGAGATCCACAGTCTCTTATGCTGCCAGGCTACACCACTACCGCCATAAAGCAAGCAAGCCATATATAATTTATAAATCTTGCTATTAGAAATTAATATTCTTCTTCTTTTTTTCCAAATATAAATTCATTAACATATTTAATAAATCCATCCAACATCTCAAAATCTTCTTTCGCTGAATCCATTGTTATGTCTATAGGCTCGCCATCAATCACAACACTCATGGTTACATGCCTTCTATATTCTTCCTTTTTTGTATATTCTGCCCGCATGATTTTTCTTAGTTTAAGATAATAATCAATATATTCATGCAATTTCTTTTCATTAGGGTAAACTTCTTTAAGCACGTTGCATCTAAGTGCTTTATTTTCAGGGTAATCTGTTATTAATTTTTTTTCTTTTGCATATATTAAAAGAGCATTAAATCCAAAAGAAAATGCATTTATCATTCTTTGAATAATATTTTTTAGAACATCAACTGTCCTTGTGTATTTAAGACTTACAAACACTAAATGTTCTTCTCTTTTCAATTCTTCTACTGCTTTACGTAAAGATTCTTCCATTTCTGCTCACTATGTTATTTGCTTCTTGAATAAATAGTTTAGTTTCAGTTATATATTTTTTTATTTCTTCAACTGATATTGTTCTCATCCTATAAGTACTTGAGCATATAACAAATTTATTGCTTCTCTCAAATTCAACAGGACTCTTTTTATGCTCAGTTATTATATCTCTTATTTCTGATATAAGTTTTACATATTTCTTATCAATATTAAGCCTGTCAATGCATTTACTTCTAAAAATAGTAAATTTTGAATCAAAATTATCATTAAAGGAGGGTATTTTTTTAAATAACCTTTCATAATAAAGTATAGAGGACATTGCATTTGTTAATGCAAGGAAAATATTTTGAATGACTGATAATAATAATCTGTTATCCCTAACTAAAGGATAAGTCATAAAAATCATATGGTCAGCTATTTTCAGCTTTTGATTGGCTTTTTGCATTGCCTCTTGGAACTGTTCCATTTAATATAATATAATATAGGAATATAAATAGTTTATGATTAATCTTTTTTAAAACTAAGAATTGCCTTTGCTAAATCCCCTTCTGAATCTTCAATTGCTTTTTTTGCTTCTTCTTCTGTTACATCTGCCTGTTCCATAACCGTTTTTACATCTTCCTGATTTATTTCAGGCTTAGTTGATAATTCTCTTTCATTTATATTGCCCATAATCTGAAAGGTTTCCTGCCCCGCCATATTAACCTTGCTAACCTGGGGTTCTGTAATAATAATTTCTTTCTCAGGAGTTTTTATTATAACTTCTGTTGCAGGAATTTCAACCTGCTGTATTCCCATCTTTTTCATCATCTGTGCAGCTTTTCTTGAATTCATTCCTGGAAACATTAAATCACCTTATTGTAAGGGTATGCCTAAAAGGCTATTACCCCATGTATGCAGAATTATTTCAATAATGATTATTACAACAACTAAAGTAATTATATGGCCTGGTTTAAAGCTTATCTTGCTTCTGTATTCATCAAAATATCTTATTAATCCTCCTCCGCTTGATGGAAGATTAATTTTATTATCTCGTGCCATTTTATTTAAGTAATATGAGGGTTATATAAAAACATTACTATAAAGTGTAGGGCAAGAATAAGCCACCTTCTGTCAGTCCACATTAAGTAAGGACTGCCTTAACATTTAACTAAGCGTCGCATGACTTGCACAAACCAGGACTCACCGTTTCACCAATTCCATTAAGAATGTCTGCTGGTTATCTCATCTTTCTCGCGAAAGACTTCGCAAGCATCATCCTCCTTAATGGCTGTCTCGTTTCTGAGTGGTTGCCTTCCTTTTCAGGAACTCTTTTTTTAGAGTGGCCACATATAGTGGGCGGACTTTCCTCAGCCAAGAGGCCGAAAGTTAAGTACTTACCCTACATAGATGAGTGTATTTTAGTTGTTTATAAAGGTTTGCGTAGTTTAAAAAATTAATTATTTCTTCTTCCTAGATACTATATCTTTTGTCATGCATACAATCCATTTCCAGTGTAAAGCCAAATGAATTAATACAAGCAAACCCATAATAAGGCCGCTCCAGTCATGCAATACTGAAATATTTCTTACATGTAAAACTTTGTAGGTTGAAACACCTATTATTTTTATTAGTCCTGGCCACTTAATCAATCCTGTAATAAAACAAATAAAAAAAGATATTGCCAATCCAATATCAACCCAATAATTTAATTTTGCTTTATTCATTTTGCAATCCCTTTTGTTTTATATCTTCGGCCATGTCCTTAACAAGTGCAGGAGAGAACGCATATTCTTCTCTCATATCTTCCAATACAGTATCAACAGTGTAGCTTTCTTTTAGATCAAATTCAGTTATTATTCTTGAAAAAAGAACTTCTGGATCTATTTCCCATAAATCTGCCACTTCTTGCACAGTCAAGGACTTCATTGCGCTTCCTTCAATTTCCACTGAATGGTCATGTTCATCATCATGCTCATGGTCAGATACACATCCAGTAAGTGCAACTAAAAACACCAACATTGAAAGTGCTAACACTATTCCTAAATTATTTATTATTTTCTTCATCTTTTTACCTCTTGATTATTTATTGTTTTTAATAATAGATTATATTCTTTTTTTGTGATTTCTCCAGATGCAAGCCTATTATCCAAAGTTTGTTTAGGAGTATTATTCTGTTTAATATTTTTAATAAACCAAATAATTAAACCTATTGTAACTATAAAAAATAATACTTGTGTAATAATCATGTATGTAAGCCCATTTCCAAATCCTATACCATATGCCATTTTTACCTCCTAATTTATTTATTATAATAATTACTATAGTTGAAACTATACTTATTAATTATTGAAACTATGATAATATTACAAAAAATAAAAAAATGGAAGGATTATATTCTTCCTTTTCCTTGCCCTAATCCATTGTTTCCGTAGTTTCCATCATTGTTGTGTTGCATTCCTTGTCCTTTGCCTTGACTTATACTGTGACCAGATCCATCTCTTGGACCTTGACCATTATTTAAGCCAAGTTCTGCTCTTAATGTTGCTGCAGTTTCATAATTTCCATTTTTTCCAGCTTCATTAGCTCGAACAAATGTTTCAAAATTACTTTCTGTTACAACATCTACAACTCTTGGATGCTTTCCATTCTCCGTCATTAATTCTCTCCATGCATTATAATCATATGACTCAAATGCATTTTCCATTGATTCATGTCTCTCTTCATTGCAGTTGGGACCTTCTACTGAATAATCCCCTCTGTAAGCACTTACAAGACCGGTTGTTACAATTAAACCAACAACCATAAGTGCCAACAGACCAAATACTGTTGCTTTCTTCATTTTCTTTACCTCTTGGCTGAAATCTTTGTTTCAACCTATGGTATCATATAGCTGAAACTATACATATTAGTTGCTGAAACTATGAGAATTATACTGAAACTGAGTTTCAAAATAATGAAACTAGGATAAGATTTATATATATTAACCTCTTAATCTCTTTCTATGCAATTAACAGGTAATCGCAAAGTCATATTGGGAGTTGGAATCATTATCTCTTTTGCTCTCCTTATTTTTTCAATAACACTATATTTTAGTTACCAACATGATTTAAGAGAAGAATCAAGATTGGACCATGATTTAATCAATAACATGACCACTGAAGAAATCCAGCAATTCTTAACTGAAAGAAGAGATACCCAACCAACATTTCAAAGTTTTTATCTGTTTCCTTTTATCGCTTTTATTGGATTATTAATAGGGACTATAGTTTATTACATAATGTCTGATAAGGTAGTTCAACAAGAACAGTCATTGAAGAAGAATACCAAAATTATTCTAAATTTCTTAACACGACAAGAAAAAAAAGTAATTGAAACACTTTTAGAAAATAATGGGAAAGTGCAACAATATGAGTTATCTCATTTGCCAAACTTGAATAAAGTTAAAACTCACAGGATTCTTATAAATCTTGAACAAAAAGGAGTAATTCGTAAGGAGAAGCTTGGTAGAATAAATAAGATTGTGCTTAATAAAGAATTGTATGATATTCTAAAATCATAAAAATCTACACAAAGTTAGTCTCATCAAAATATTCAAATAAATTTGTATGCCATTGACAATATATATTAACAATAATAACATAAACCGTAAATCTTTCTAAAAAAATAAGAAAACTATATAAAGAAAATTAAAGACTATTGGTTTATGGAAGAAAAGATAAGTTCTGGCTCAGAAGTCATTGATAATCTGCTTGATGGCGGCTATAATAAGATTATTACAATTATCTATGGCCCTGCTGCAAGCGGAAAGACAACCTTAGCTATGTTGGCTGCAATTCAGCAGGCAAAGCAAGGGGAAAAATCTATCTTTGTTGATACAGAAAATGGATTTTCAGTTGATAGGCTGAAGCAGCTTTCAGGAGAGAATTTTGAAAAGATTCTTCATAACATAATAATTTTCAGCATAAAATCCTTTAGTGAACAGCAGGAAAAGATGGAAAAAATAAAGCTGCTTGTTGATAATGGAAAAATATCCCTTGTTATTGTGGATACGATAGGCTCAAAGTATAGGGTAAAGCTGAGTGAGGATGCCTACAAGGCAAATAAATCAATGGATATGCAGTTAAGGATTCTCTCAGATATAACGCGGCAGGGAGTTCCAGTCATACTTACAGAGCAGGTTTATGATAACTTAACTAATGGCCAGATAAATCTTGTTGGCGGCAATATGCTAAGGAACTGGAGCAAATGCCTTATAGAGCTGGAGAAAATCAACAGCAAAAGAAAAGCCATTATCAGAAAGCATGAATCCCTAACTAATAAGGAGATTTTATTTGAAATAAAAGAAAAAGGAATCTTTGGAGTACATTAATTATTCCTCTGTAAAGTCATCAACAGTTGCCTTGAACTCAGAATCATTTTTTATCATTTCTCTTTTCTTCATGTATTCTTTTGCAAGAATCCAGAAAAACAATCCAAGGCTTTTCTTTCCTTTGTTGTTGCATGGAACAACCAAATCAATATTATTTGACTGATTATTTGTGTCACATAATGCAATTACAGGAATTCCTATTTTCATAGCATCACTTATAACATTTCTGTCAGGCCAGGAGTCTGTAACCAAGATTATCTTAGCCTCAATAAACTTGTCTAGGTTTGTATTTGTAAGTACTCCAGGAGGATATCTCCCTGCAAAAACCCTTACTCCAGTAAGCTTTGAGAACATTCTGATAGATTTCCAGCCATTTTCCCTTCTGCTTACTATAATAATTTCTTCAGGAAGATACTGTGCTAAAAAATTAGCGCATATTTTTATTCTTTCATCTATCTTTTGCAGGTTCAGGACTGAGAGACCATCTGGCCTTGTTTTATAGATAAACTTCTCCATATACTTTGTTCTGAATTTTGTTCCGATATGAATTCCAGCTTTTAGATACTGGTCTGTTGAAACCAATAATGATTCTGCCATTTTATTTGCCTCGTGAAAGTTTCCTTAGAAAGAAACTTGCAGTTTTTATTACCTCATGCAAGATGTTTGGTAATTTAACAAAGAAATGGGGTTTTATTTAAAAAGATTTCTAAAATTAGCTGAATGAAGCAAGATCTTCATAGATTGGGCCTTCTGGTGTGAGAACACTTTTTATGAGCTTAAATTCAGTTATTTGGAATGATTCTTTTTTTATTTTTATTTCTTTAAGGTTTTTAATAAATCTTTCTTTGTCCTCTACAAACTTTACCCTTGCTAAAGTAAGATGGGGATGAAACCTTGTATCTTTTTTAAAGCCAAGAAGTTCTATTTCTGAGTCAATCTCTTTTTGAAGGTTTGTTATTTTGCTTTCAGAGTCATCAAGGCCTACCCAGACAACCCTTATATAATTCTCATCTGGAAAAACACCAATATTAGTTAAAGATGTATTAAATTTTTTGAATTTTATTTCCTTTAAAGCAGATTTTATTTCCTCAATTTTTTTCTCTTCAACCTCTCCAAGAAACTTCAAGGTAAGATGAAATGCTTTTGCTGGCCTAATCTTGGCTTTTTCAGTATTTATCTGTTCTTGGGCCTCCAAAAGAATTTCCTTTATTTCTTCAGGCATCTCAATTGCAATAAAGGCTCTCATGATTTATTCTCACCCTCAGATTCTTCATCATCTTCGTAGAAGTCTTGTTTTAACTCTTCTAGTTCGCCCTGGAGTTCTTCTACCTGGCCTTCCATGTCATTAATCTTTTTTTCAAGTCTTTGTATTATTTCTCTTGTTTCTTCGTCCATTTTTAATCAGAAAATAAAAAAATTAAGAAAAGTCTTTGATGCCTTCTTCTGTGACATAAAAGCCTGCTTCTCCTTCTGGCATGTTTGGTGAGTCAATAAGCTTTGCAACCCTGCTGCCTTTCTTGCCCTTTCTTAAATAAATTCTGAAAGTGCTTGCATGAGCAACTATGTGGCCGCCGATTGCCTGGGTAGGGTCTCCAAAGAACATGTCTGGCTTTGACATAACTTGGTTGGTAACATAAACACATATGTTATGCATATCTGCTAATCTTAACAAAACGTGCATGTGCTTATTGAGTTTCTGCTGCCTCTCTGCCAAAGTGCCCCTTCCAATAAACTCTGCCCTGAAGTGTGCAGTTAATGAGTCAACAATCACAATCTTAACCTTAAGCTGCTGTTTTGTTATAAGATCCTCAACTTTTTCTGCAAGAAGCATCTGATGGTCTGAGTTATATGCACGGGCAACTTTTATGTTTTTTAAAACTTTCATAGTATCAAGGCCTGCACCCTTTGCAATCTGCTGAATTCTCTCTGGCCTGAATGTGTTTTCTGTATCAATATAAACTGCTACTGCACCAGGGTATTGTTTCTGGCAGTTAACTGCAAGTAGATGCGCAAGTTGTGTCTTTCCAGATCCAAATTCTCCAAAGCATTCAGTTATTGATGATGTCTCAAAACCGCCACCAATAAGCTCATCAAATGAATTTGAGCCAGTTTTGATTTTCTCAATCCTTGCCCTTTTCTTCAATAAGTCTTCACCTGACTCAAAACCCATATCAAGTTCATTCCTTGCAAAGTTTATCATCTTTCTTGCACTTGCTTCACTAACACCTGCTGCATCAACTAACTCGCCAGGGCTTGCAACTGCAATTGACATTACATTGCTGTATCCAGCATCAACAAGCTTTTCAGCTGTTGCTGCTCCAACACCTGGAAGATCCTGAACAGTAAGTTCCTTTTTCTCTTCTTTTTTCAGTTTTTTAACATCAGTTTTTGGTTCTTTCTCTTTTGATTGCTTTTGCTCTTCTAGTTTTGGTTCTTTTTCTTTTGTTTCTTCTATTTTCATAATATCAACCCCTTGTTTAAAGTAGCTATACTTATTTAAATAGTTTATCAAATTTTTTCTGGAAATATTCCGAGAAATTATTCAACATCCTCAACTTCTACTTCTTCTCCAGTATCTTCTTTAGTCTGCTCTTTTAAAACAATGTGCTCATACGCCTTGTTCAGGACAAGAATTGCTTTTGGCAGGTCATTTATCCTTAAAGAATTCGTTGATTTCCACTCGCCGCTTTTGTCTGTGTATCTTCTTTGTAAAGATACTGTTCTGAACTCTACTGGATTTCCATCCTTGCTTATTCCTTTGTTCTTCCAAATTGTGGCGCTTATTACGCCTGTACTAAACTTCTTTTCAGGTATATTTTCCTGGTTCATGGGTATCGCCTCCCTTGCTTTTCGCATCTTATTTCATAATTCCCCTAGTCTTTGACTAATCAGGGAACCGAAGCAATAACTGTTAGATAGTTGAATTTACTTAAATAGCTTATCCAAAGATGTCCAGTGTCCAATGGCATACAGAGAAAGCATATAAAAACTTAATATTATAAGAACAAAAAAGAAAATATTCTCCCATAATGAGCCAGTTTTTATAATACCTTTAATTCTTTTCCTGGAAAAAGGATAAAAAAACATTACTCCTCCGGGAGTTAATGAATCAAGAACAAGGTGAGACAAATAGCCAACAAAGAATGCAGCAGCTATTTCAATATTTATAATAGCAATAATCATAGAGACTAATATTAACAGGAAAGGTGAGTGAAATATTCCTCTGTGGCCAAGAAGAATATTTATCAAAAAAGAGATTGGCTTAATCTTTCTTCCAACTTTTGAGTTATAGCAATCAATGTCTGGAAGCACAGAAGCTATTAATAGAATTGTAATAAAGATAATCTTATTCTGAATATTAAAAGAATCAATAATAAGAAGACCAATCAAAAAACTAAATATTAGGTGTGTCCTGAACTTCATTTTCTCCTTTATCTGAAACCTGTTCAGTCCTGCTCTCTTTTTCAGCCTTTGTCTCTTCAAGCTCTTTATTCAATACTTTTATTTCTTCATCAGGGTTTGGGTTTGGAAAAACAAGCTGGCTTATGAACTCCAATCGATCAAACATTTCATTCTTTGTTGTTCTGCCAACAAATTTTATAATATTGCCCAATAATTCTGTTTTCATTTCTTCAAATTTCTCAGGATTATCTCTGTATTCAAGCATCTGCTCCTGTGTTTTATCTAATAATTTTAATGCCTGGTTCTTGAAGCATACAACTCTTATGTTATCTGTTCCATCATCTAAAAAAACATTTAAAACAAATGAGTAATTTGGCTTAACCTCACCATGTGTTTCACAAACAAATTTATCTTCCTTGAGTCTTGCTCTCCTTCCGCATTCAGGGCAGATTTCAAAGAACTTTGGGTCAAAAACCTGGACTATTGTGCCAAGAATCTCAACATTAGAGTCATTTTCATTAAGCTGTTTTATTTTCTTCCTTTTGCCAGAGCTTGTTTCCTTTACCTCACCAACAGTCTCACCCTCTGGATTAATTATAAGCTTACCCATATCATTAAGATGCACTTCTTTTCCGTTTTGGTTTTCCCTTACATAACCGCCAACTACCTTAACTATCACGCTCTCCTTAAGTTTTGCTATGTTTTCTGCCTGGTCGCCCCACATTACAATCCTTATTGTTCCTGTTTCATCACCAATTACAAAGGATGCAACTTTTCCAGCACGGCCTTTGCTGTTGAATTCCCTAAGTTCAAAAACCCTTGTAACCTTTCCAACAACCTCAACACTTCTCATTCCTGTAAGAATATTTTTTATCTGTAGTTTTCCGCCCAAGGCATCAAAGAGCTTAACCCCTAATTCATTTGCAACTATATGGGCAGCTCCTTCCTTGCTTATAAGTCCGGATAATTGCTTTAGTTTTCCGTCAATCTTTTCTTTTATTTCTTCTTCACTAAGACCTGATTTTTCCTTTATCTTTTCCAGAATATCATTGTAAGGCATCTTTATCATTTTAATCAATTATTGAAATTAATAGCTGTTATAAATAGTTTTATGTTTTGCAAAATAATTATTGAGAAATTAATTTAATGAGTCCCATTTGTCTACCATCTCTTCATTTGAAAATTTTTCAAGAACTTCTCCTGAATTTTCATCTTCCGGCTTTTTCTCACCTTTACTCTCTTGGCTAAAATAAGACACATACCCCTCAAATAAGTCAAAGCCAAGGTTTATGTTAAATGAGGGTTTTATTGAATAATTTATATTTTCCTTATTTATTCTTAAATTTTCTACTGCAATTCCAATTAAATGATTTTCCTTGAACAAAAGGTCGTAGTTATCTTTTGCGATTATTATTTCTCCACTTTTTTCTAATTCATCATCTTTATATTTTTCAATGTATTCATCCATATATTTGTTGAATTCAGTTGAGAATATATCATAAATTTCTTTTTCTGTCATTTCACAATTTTCTTCATTACATTCAAGGTTTTCAATTGTTTTATTTGCTGAATATTTTGCAGATAAGTCAATGTATAATAATGCTTTTTCTGCCTGCTGGTATGTTTTTAATATATCAAGCTGCAACTTGCCTGGATTTTTAGCAACAAATTCTTCTTTTGTTCCATAATTGCTATAGAAAAATAATATTGCTATAAGTATGAATATTGATACAAATGTTAGGAATATTGTTGCTTTTTTGTTTTTTACCATTTTATCAGATTGAACTTAATAATGAAAATCCAAATACATTAAGCTTAAAATAAATTTCAATACTTTCTACCTCAGGATCAATTGATGGAATCAATGCCCTGACTGTTTCTCCTGTTATATCTCCTAATTCCTCGTTCTTGCCTTTCCCTTTTTCAATTCTGCAAAATTCCTTTTCATCAATGTAGATTATCGCACGCCAGTCCTCAACATCTTCAAGCACTTTGTTTGTCTCTTCTTTCAAAAAGTCGCATTTTTTCTCTAATTCATTTTTTTTAAGAAAGCCCATATATTCACCTATATTGACTTCTTCATCTTTTGGGCTCCTGAGATAGTTCAAAAGTACATAAGTATTCTCAAGATTCTTGCTCTTTTCCATTGCTGAATTTTCCATGCTTCTGTTTGTGCTAGTAAAGAACAAAAAAACAAAAATGAAAATTATTGCTGTGAAAACTACTGCAAGAATTATATCTGTAAGATCATCATCAAGTCCTTTTTTATTTTTTGCAAGCTTCCTGAATAAAATTAAATTTTTCATTTTTGTATAGAAATTAAAACTTTTGTATGGTAAATGTTTCCTTCATCGTAAACCAAAACATATTGAGATACTTTGTTAAACCTTCTGGCTCCATAATTGGGTGTTGAACAAACTTTGTAGCCAATGTTTGTGCTTTCCAGCTCAAACCTAAAGGAATATAAACTATTCTCGATTGTAGAATAGCACTTTTTTATTTGATTATCATCAAACTTTTTTATGTCTATAATTCCAGGATATGCTCTTCCTGTTTCTTCATCCATATAAGCAAAGCAATCTGGTGAGTTAAGAAAGCGATTTATCAAAACTGTTGTTTCAACATTAGCTGGGATTGTATTTGCTGAGGTAATATTGGATGATATGAAAAAACTAAAGAAAAGGAATGCAAATGTAAGATAAAATAATATTGCCAGAAAATACATTGGTTTCTTCCCTAACAAGTAACCGCTTGCTCTTTTCGAAAAAAATATTTTTTTATTTTCCATAATCAATTAACCCTTTTGCAATTGAACTACCAAGTTCTGAAACTTTTTCCAGTAACAATTTTCCCTGTTCACTTTCAGCATTGCCAATTTCTAACAAAAAAAATATTTTGTCAAAATCAGCAGCTTCAAAATCCCCTGCTTTTTCTTCATTTTTTAAAAAAAGTTCTTTTGAAAAATTTTCATTAGTTGTTTCCAAATCAATCGGAACAATAGATGTTCCATCAATATTAACATCATTTAATCTTTTATTGCTAAGAATTGAGTTTATTATCTTACATGCTAAGATTCTGCTTTCTTTTTCTTTTTTTGAGCCAGAAATAATGAATGCTTTTATATTATTTTTTTCATTGTCATATTCCCCAGCTCTAAGGCTTATTATGACATCTGCTTCATTAGGAGCATCACTCTCTGATATATCACTACAGTATAATGATTTTGGTTCCCCAACATCAAATTTTATTGTAGATAGGATACTTAAAGAATTATATCCTTCTGTGGGTATATTGCTAATTAAGCTGTTTCCTATGTTGCAGATTTTCTTGGATTCCTCTATGTTGTCTTCTCCATAACCTGGATCAATTAGTATTTTTTTATCTCTTAGTTCTTCTTTTTCATCCAGTTTATCGCAACTTAAAATATTAGGATTTATATTGGCGGAATCATCAATAAATATTTCATTGCCTGCTTTGGTAAAAAATACATTTTTTGGTTTTTGCAGTTTAATTCTATTTACTTCAATATTTTCAGAAGAAACAAAATTTCTGATTATTTTATTACTTTGTTCTGAATCAGTGTTATATATACTCACAGAATTCCCAGTTAAATCAACAGAATAATCTGTTAAGTTGCCTGTGTAATTCACTATTATGTTTCCCGGGCTTGCAAAAACAGAATCAATGGATAATGCAATATCCTTTGCAAGATATTCCTTGTATGGCCTTTCCGTACTTGTCCACTGCATTGCATTGCTGATTAACAAGACAGCGATAAGGGCTGCACCGACTATCTCGCCAATAAGAAACAATGAGCGTGAAACACCTCTTTTATTCATACATAACCTTAGAAGTTCTATAGTTTAAATTCTTTTTGGTAAAAAATTAATCAGATGAACATGCTTTGATTTTTTTTGATTCACCCAAAAGAATATCATCTTCTAAATTTATAATCCATGTTGATTTATCTGGATTGTAGGCAATACAAATATTTTCCTCATCATATTTAATGAAAGCTATCTGGGGATCTTTATTAGTTCCATAATAAAAAATATAATCCTTAGGTTTTATTGGTTTCTTTTCATCAAATATATGATCTAAATACATTGAGTCTTTGTACTCAATTTTAATTGAATCATCATCGGATTTTAGTTTGCATCTACCAAAACCAGTTTCCACTTCTAAACTTTCTCCAACTGATTTAAATGCTCTTTGTAAAGTTAGTTTTAGTATGTTTTCATTTGAATCAAAAACAACCCTATATATATTATTATCTTCAAGAGGTATATAATATTTGAAGTCAAATGCACCACAACTGCATGGCTCTCCTGAAAATTCTTTATTTTTGCATGATTCAATAAACTTTGCAAGATCATTAAGTCCTTCTATTCCTTCACTTTGTTTCTTATAATTTTCACTTACACATGATCCTTTTTTAATATTTTCATCTTCACATACAGCAACCATCTCTCCACTTGGGCCTTTGTATTTCTCAACAAAAACTGTCCTAAATTGTGGGTTATTTTCTTCTGAAGTAAAATATTCTGACCTTGAAATAACAAAGCCATTACCTTGATAATAAAATGGGTCTTCCTTAGGCAAGTTAGGAAATTCTACATTATTTAGGGATTTACAAATGAGAGATTTTTCTTTGAATTCAAGTTTCCCATCCTTTTTATATAATTCCCTGTATAAACATATACAAGCTTCATTCTCTTCGCAACCAAAACCTGTTGGTTTATCAAAATCATAATTTGCAATATGTCCTCCTTCTGCAATAGCTTTCATGTTTAAGTAAGTAAAAGGTTTGTCATCTTTCGTAAATCCAATTATAACTGTTTCCTTGTCCATTCGGAGAGCAGTTGTTTTTACTGTGCTTGCCGGATCATCACTAACATCTTTTATTAGGCTAACAAGTTTGTCGAAGGATTGCTTGCTGCTATCGTTAAGCCTGAAAAGGCCACCAACAATATTTACCACAGCAATCAGGATTAATATGGAAAGAACAATGCCGATAGCAAACTCAAGTGTTATCCTTGCTTTTTTATTTTTACTCATTTTTTATTTTATTTGGATAAGCAATCTCTATTTTTTCCTTCTGCATTCATTTTTTCAAGAGAAAGGCACCCACCATATTCTTTTACTCCAAAATCACAGGGGCACATGTCAACAAAATCCTTTAATCCATCTTTATCATAATCACTCTTTGTTATATCCATTGCAGTATTTGTATCATTTACACTTTGACCTATAAGCCCTGTAAAAACCATAATTGACACAACAAGAACAACAAGTGCCATTGCTGCAATCACAATCACATTCAAGCTTAATTCAACACCTTTTTTATTTTTCATTTTATTCACCTACAAAGCACACATCCCCTTCGATTTTTGTTAAACCATTTAGTTTGTATTTTGTAGTTTCCCCACTAACTTTAAAATGGTTTTTATCTACAAAAAGTATTTTTTTCACATATCTTTTATTTTTAAAATCCTCATTTTTTAAATCAACAACACATGGATTATAGTTTATGGTTTCATATGAAGGAGATATCTGTGTTGTGACTGAAATGTACGCTATATTAGACTCTTTATTATCTATTTTTATTACCGCAAGCATATTTCCTTCAAATTTTTCAAATTTGGTTTCTTCCATTTCTTTTTTCATTTCATCAGTAAGGTCGAATGTAATCGGACCTATACTTAATTCAACTATTCTATTAGATTGTTGATAATCTTCAGCTGATAACTCGGATATTTTCTTTTTAATAATTTCAACATTTTTTTTCATATTTTCAGTAATCTCAAAGTTTGACTGCTGTTTTTCTTTTCCAAAGCCAAAGGTTGGGAATTCAATATGAGTACTATTTGAAAAGGATTGCATTGCATCAGGAAATAATGTATGCACTATTCCAAACACTACAAATATTACAATCAATCCCATTGCCAGTTTTATTATTGTGCTAAGTCCAAGCATTTTAACCCATCCTCAAAAATGCAAATAAGTTTTTTAAGTCAGTAACCATTTTTTCCTTTAGCGAGGTGTTTATAAAAAGCAGAATAATTAACACACCTATTATTATCACCCAGAGTACAACTTCTCTCCACATTACTCCTTTTTTGTTTTTTTTGATTGTCATTTTATATGCTCTCAAGGTTAGTGCATTCACTAACATAATCTAAATTTTCTATGTATATTTTGTTCATAGTTTTTTTAGCAATTGCATCTGTTATCTGTTCTTCAGATTTCCAAAGTTGAACCTTGTTCCAGACTTCATTTGTTATTCCTCCCCACCAGCTTAAGTCAGGACTCATAAAATTAATCGTGTAAACAGTTTTTTTATCATTACTAAATGTTATGTCCTCCCTCATCATGACAACCCCATCACCTTTATAGCTCTGTATGTAATCAAGATATGTAATTCCCCCTTTTTCTTTATCTCCAAGGTAATAGTGATCATTCATATAGATTCTTAATTCATCTGGTTCTATAGGGCCATCCTTAAGTTCATTTTTAACAGTAAATATGTAACAGGTAAAGCACTTTTTATTGCTCAGGAATTCAAATTCATCAAATATGTTTTCATACTCCCCGTTAAGGAACATCCACCAGCATCTGGCACTCATGTAAGATATCTGCTCCATGACAGCGTCCCTGTCTCCAGTAAGCTCAATGTTTTCCTGGGTTTTGCATACAACTGGGAAGAGTGGTGTTGATTCTAATGTTGCACCATGCCATTTAACTTTAAAAACAGCCTTTGCCCTTGCAAGTATGCTTGCCCTGCACACCTCTTCATTTACTTCTTTATTTGCATTTCCCATAAATATATTAATAACAAAAACAATTATTATAAATCCAACTATTGCAAGGATAAAGAAAACTAAATAGTCTCTTGCAATGCCTTTACGGCTTTGGCAAAACATTTCCTGCCCCCCCTATTAAAAAAAAGAATACTATTAAAAGAACAGTTACAATTAATAGTATAATCAACTGTTCTGGACTTATGTTAACACCTCTTTTTTTTAGTTTATGCATGAATAAAGACCTTGTTTTTATGTATATAAGCTTTTCGGTAATCATAAAAATTCATTATGGATTTTTAGGACACAAGGAAAACTTAGTTTT
>Ga0307992_1000453_pt1 | contig 26408 bp, 29 predicted proteins | sample EllFjometagen133_FD_203162 | JGI IMG/M metagenome (GOLD analysis project Ga0307992, IMG submission 203162) | Marine microbial communities from Ellis Fjord, Antarctic Ocean - #133 | ecosystem: Environmental > Aquatic > Marine > Unclassified | place: Southern Ocean | collected 2014-10-08
AATTTAATCTATATAAAATTTTGCTTGAAATTTTTGGGAATGAGTATTTTATATTCCCACAAATTAATTATGGTCATTTAATACAACCCAAAAAAACAACATGGCAAGAAGAGAGAAGGCATAGGAGTCGCATTGACAGGAAGTCAGCTGATTTTGTTCTTTGTGATAAAGAGAAAATTGTTCCTAAACTTGTCATTGAACAAGACGGAAGCGTTCATAATTTTAAAAGTAGGCAGGCCAGAGATAGATTTATAAATCAGCTCATGAAAGTCGTAGATTTACCAATACTTCATTTAAGGACTGGTAATGTTGATAGGGAATTTATAGAGAAAGAAGTCAGACAAAAATTGAGCCACTAGTCCATGTCCGACCTGCGAGGAAATTGGATTAAAAAGAAAAACCTCAAAATTAAAACTCCCTAATCAGGAGTTTTTTTATTGCGAGAATTTTGCTATAATTAATCCACGAATGGTAGACGATTCGTAGATCTCTAATATCCATAAGATGTGTTTACTATTTTGAAGATTTAATAAATTTTATTATGGAAAGGATGGAAAAAGTTATAATTGAAACAATGAATCAAACAGGTTGCGAGAAACAGAGGTTTTTTCATTTTAAAAATTTTGATGTATCTCTCGATCAAGAAACAATTGAAATATTGGATTTAAATATTGAAAACAATAAAAAACAATTTGCAGAAGAATTAAATAAAGTTAAATCACATATTGATAGTATATTGGGAGAGGAATGGGATATACAAAATGAAAAATTGAATATTTATTTATTTTATGACCAGAATAAGTATGTAGAATTTATTAAAAAGAAATTTCCAGAAAAATATGAGATATACATTAAAGATAATGCAATTTTTGATGTTAATTCTAAAACAGAAGCGAAGAGTATAGTTAATTATACATTTTTCAATAGGTCTTCTGACATCACAAGTCCTTCCGATATAGTAGCGCAAAAAATTAAAGAAAGTGGGACCACAACTGAACAGATAATTCAGAAGACGAGAAGAAACGTAAAAGCAGATATTTTGTCCGGAATTGGTCACGAGATGACTCATTTGCATCCATATTTTGGGGGAGTGGGCAATAAAGATTCTATTAACAAATGGGAGCAAGAAATGATTTGCAGATTTACTGGCGAAAGAATTAGAACACTTTATGGGGGCACAGAATTTAGGCAGGAATTATTTGAAAAAGCAAAAAAAGAAGTTGAAAATTTAGGGCAAATTAATTTAGAAGAAAATGGTAAAAATTGGGAACAATTTTACGATCATGAAGATTTTTTCTATCCATATCTAGAGAAACAATATGGTTTAGAAAAACTGCAAAATTTTTGGAAATTACTTTTTAAGGATAGACCCAAAAAGTCTTTAACAAAAGCTATTGAACTGGTTTATGGAAAAAATATTAATGACATAGAACGAGAATTTACCTCAGCCATCTTAACGGTAAAGAGTTGTGAAGAAATAGAAAATATTTAAATAAAAAATATGAATATAAAGCTGGGAAAATATACACATTTTAAGGGAATGATTGTTGAAGTAGTTGGGATTGCATTGCACAGCGAAACAATGGAAGAGATGGTGGTATATATTCACAATGACCCTGTAAAAGGAAAAGACGCAAATACTATGTGGGTAAGGCCAAAAAAGATGTTTTTTGATAATGTTAATAAAGATGGAAAGGAAATTCCACGTTTTAAGTTCGTCGGTAAGTAATAAAATACAGATTATAGTTGAATAAAATAAGTAACTTCCTAACGAATCGGACCCGCGAGGAAGTTGGATTAAAAGAATATTTAGAAATAAAGAAAACGCCCTTATAACCTAAGGGCATTTTTGTTTATCCACAGTTTTCCACTTGTCACAATATATTATTGCAGTATAATATGAAAGTTAAGTAAACAATAAAATTAGAATAATATGGAAGTATTAACCCCGAAACAAAAAATAGTACTACAAGCTATTAAAAAGTTTTTCTCTGAAAATGGAAGAATGCCCACAATCAGGGAACTAAAAGAAGAAAATGGTAAATTAGGATTAAAATTTAAAAGTTTAAGGAGTGTATTTTTATACCTCAAAGTATTAGAAGAAAAAGGATTTATTAAAAGATCTTCTAAAAGCAAAGGAATTGAGTTGAAGAATTATGCTAATAATAGTTTCGTTGATATCCCTGTTTTGGGCATGGCTAATGCCGGTAGTCCAACCTTTTTTGCCGAACAGAATATAGAAGGATATTTAAAAGTCTCCAAGGCATTACTAAAAAACAAAGAAGTGTTTGCCGTTAGAGTTTTCGGAGACTCCATGAACCTATCTAAAATAAATGGAAAAAAGATCAAAGAAGGGGATTTGATTCTTGTCGACTATCAAGTTAAAGATTTTAAGAATGGTAACAAGGTTTTGACTATTATTGATGGGTTAGCTACAGTCAAATTATTTAAAAAAATGAGCGAGAAAATGATTGGTTTATTTCCCGAATCAACAAACAAAAGACATCAGCCAATTTTTCTAACACCAGCTGACGACTTTGTCATCAATGGCAGAGTGATAGACGTTCTAAGTGCTTAAACATTAAATAGTTCATTTGGATATAATTTGATATAATAATTAATGTGAATAATTTGAGGAAAATAAGTTATGTTAAAGCCATATTTTAAAAAAATAATTTTATTATATCATGATAGAAGTCGTCAAATTATTAATCAAGGAAAAAGAAAAATATCTTCTTCTTAAAAGATCTTCAAGTTCAAAGTTCTTTCCAAATTTATGGGATTTTCCAGGTGGGAAAATAAAATTAGAAGAGGACACTATAGAAGCTTTGACTAGAGAAACAATGGAAGAAACATCGTTAGAAGTCACTCCTCAAGAGAAAGTAGGTGATTTCGATTGTATTGAAAATGATATTCCCATTCATTTCCAAATTTTTTCTGTGGAAAATTTCTCTGGAGATATAAAATTAAGCCAAGAGCATTCTGAATTTGCATGGCTTTCTGCAGAAGATTTAAGAAAATATGATTTGTCCCCAATAGTAAAATTGGTCTTAATTGGTTGACCCCTAGGATTAACCAAGGAGTCGCGAAAGCTAAGTGGATTAAAAATAAAAATTTAAGATTTAACAAACAAAGGATGAGAAATAAAATTGAAATCATTAAAGAATTTGCTGAAAAACATTTAGCATCTGACAATGACCCCGCTCATAATATAGAACATGTTATGAGGGTTTATAATTTAGCGGTCAATTTAGCTCAAGGCGAAAAAATTGATTTAGATATTATCAAAATTGCGGTTTTATTGCACGATATTGGCGGAGCTAAAGAGATGGAAGATCCGTCTGGGAAGACTGATCATGCCACAGAAAGCGCAAGGTTGGCAAAACCATTTTTGATAAAACTTAATTTACCAAAAAATAAAATTGAACATATTTTAAATTGTATAATTTCTCATCGCTATAGATCAAAACAAAAACCAAAGACATTAGAAGCAAAGATAGTATTTGATGCAGATAAATTAGAAACAGTAGGTGCTATTGGAATCGCTAGAGTTTTTGTCTGGACGGGAAAGAATAATGCTCATATTTATAGAAAGGTAGATATAAAGAAATATGCTAAAGAAAATCTTTGCGGAAAGATTAACGGTCGGATTCAAGATAAAACCAAACATAGCCCCCAAATAAATTGGGAGACCAAGGATAAGTATATTGTGGATTATTTATATACAAAAAGAGCAAAACAAATAGCAAAGAAAAGGATTGAATTTTCAAAAAAGTTTTTTTTAAAGTTGGAACAAGAAATTAAGGGGTTAGAATAAAATTACAGGAGACAAAATGTTTTGGGTATTGATTTCTGATTGACCCCAAGGGTCAATCAGAAAAAATTAAATAAATAGAAAACCGTAGATTGAATAAAAATAAAAATCTAAAATTAGTTTGAATATTTCGTACAATAATCAGTTATCCGCAATTCAAGAAATATTTTTCTTTGGATCAAGGATGTTTCGACAGGTTTTCTGAAAAGAATAAAAAAGAAATATAAACTTTATTTAATCATTTTATATGATATGCAAGTTACTAATTTAATAGAACAATTTGATAGGTTGCAGGTTATATATGGAGATAAAAACCTAGATGCAGTTTATGGTGCTGGACAAATTAATAGTCCCAAATTGTGTTTGGTATTTATGAATCCAACTGGCAGAAATATCTCATCAAACAAAGAATGGAAAGGATTAAAAGCTCTTTGGATAGGTACTAAAAATGTATGGAAAATGTTATACCAACTTGATTTATTTGACGAAGGCCTTTTTAATCAAATTAATGAGAAAAAGCCAGAAGATTGGGATTATAAATTTGCAGAGAAAGTCTATAGAGAAGTAATAAATAATTCTTTATACATAACTAATTTATCGAAAGCCACTCAGGTTGATGCAAGACCACTTAAAAATGAAGTTTTTAAAAAATATTTAACTTTATTTATAGATGAGATTAATAGTATTAGCCCGAAGGTAATTATAACTTTTGGTAATCAAGTAAGTTCAATTTTATTAGGCAAAAGTATTAAAGTCTCGGAGTATAGAAAAAAGCATGAACTAGTCGAGATTAATAAACGGCTTATTAAAGTATTCCCCGTATATTATCCATTTGGACAAGGAATGAGGAATATAGAAAAAGCGAAAGAAGATATTGATTGGATTATAAAAAACCAAATTTAACAAACTAGGGCTTAATTTATGAAATTATGGAAAAAGAGAAAATAATAGAAGAACTTGACGGGGTAAACATGGATATTGATTTAACTACAGAAAGCAAAAGTATTTCATGGGGCCAAGATAAGTGCTTTTGGAATAAAAAAGAAAACACCAACAAACATAGATGCGCTGTAAAGAATATCTCGATATGTCCGTATTTTTGTGGAATTAAGTATTTAGATAATATTCTTTGTTGCTATCCTCACAAAAATCCGAACGAAGGCAATGAATGATAGGGGAATTCAAAGGTCAACCAATAAATAATTCCTTTATAGGTCTGACCTGCAAGAAGCGAAAATCAAAAATCTAAATTTGATATCAACAATTTATTTTAATATAATAATATATGAAAGCTTTCATCACGGCATCGTTTAAAGAAGGAGAGAATGAAAAAGAAATAGAATATCTTTGTTCTCTGGTAAGAGAAAGTGGTTTTCGGGATTTTTGTTTTGTGAGAGATATTGAAAATTATCATGATCCAAAAAAATTAATGAATAGAGCGAAAAGAGAAATAGAAGAGTGTGACATTTTACTTATTGACATGACCGATAAGCCAACTGGTCGTGCGATTGAAGCAGGCATTGCCTTTGCTCAAAACAAAAAGATAATCTCAATAATGAAAAAGGGAACCAAAATTAAAGACGCTACAAGAGGAATTTCCGATGCAATAATTGAATATGAAGATATTAAAGATATAGTGAAGCCACTTAGTCTTTTGTCTAATGAATGGAGGTAAGCAACTTTTTTGCAGGTCGAATTTGTAAGAAGCTAAAAAATAATTTTATAATATCATGATAGAAGTTGTTAAAGCATTAATCAAGAAAAACGAGAAGTATCTTCTTTTTAAAAGACATTCAGACTCAAAGTTTTTTCCAGGTTTATGGGATTTCCCAGGAGGGAAGATAGAACCAGGAGAGGATGTCACAGAAGCTTTGGTCAAAGAATCAAAGGAAGAAACATCATTAGACATCATTTCTTAAGAGAAAGTAGGTATATTGAAAATGATACGCCTGTTCATTTCTAAATTTTCTCTGTGAAAAGTTTTTCTGGCGATATAGAATTAAGTCAAGGTTATTCTGAACTTATGTGGCTTTCCGTAGAAGACTTAAGTAAATATGGTTTGGCTGCGATAGTAAAATTGTTTTTTAATATAAAATTGACCCTCAAATAAATTGATACATACCCTGACTTGTATTCATGCTAACCTCCGGAGGTTAGCATGAAGAAATTCCTCAGTAAGGAGTTTTTTTATTGAAAGAACTTTGTTATAATTAACCTATGAAAGTATTATCTTTGAAGCAACCATTTGCTGAATTAATTCTTTTGGGAAAAAAGAAAATAGAATTAAGAAAGTGGAATACTCATTTTAGGGGAGAATTTTTGATTCACGCTTCTAAAATACCAGACCGAAAGGCTATGGAGAAATTTGGTTTTAGGTATTTACCCTGTGGTTGTCTGGTCGGAAAAGCTAATCTGGTGGACGTTAAAAAATATGAGAACGAAAAAGAAAACCAAGAAGACAAGAATCTTCATTTAGCTGATGAATTTTGGGGCAACTATGGTTTTGTACTAAAAGACGTTAAAAGAATAAAACTAGTTCCAGTAAGAGGAAATTTAAACTTTTGGAATTTTGATTATGAATAAAATTACAAAATTGAATAAAAAATTCTCAGTATTATTAAAACCAATCCCTCCCTATAACTTCAACGCCACTATTCACAAACCGTCTCATTTTCCGTCATCTGATAATGTCTGGGAGAAAGATAAATATTGGATAACAATGTTCTGGAAAGATGATGTTTTTGGGCTGAGACTAGACAATAAGGGCACAACTGCTAATCCCAGGATAAAATTAACGATTTACTCTCAAAAGCTAATCAAAAAAAGGATTAAAGAAGGAATTGTTCCAGAAATAGAATGGCGTTTTAACGTTAAATCTAATATATCGGAATTTAACAAGAAGTTTAAAAACGATAAAATATTAAGCCCTTTGTTTAAGAAATGGAAGGGCATGAAGCCAGTGGCTGCGAATTCTCTTTATGAAACGTTGATAATTTATATTGTTTTACAAAATGCCACCATTCGTAGGACTTCTCAAATGTTAGAGAATCTTTTTAATAAATTTGGTAGGAGAATTCAGTTTGACAATAAAATATTGTTTTCTTTTTGGAATCCTCAAATTATCGCTAAAATACCAGAACAAGTTTTAAGAAATTTGAAATTGAGCTATAGAGCTAAATTTTTGAAAAGGATTAGTGAACAGTTTACTCAAGGAGAGGTTGACGAGTTGAAAATGCGAAAAATGCCGAGAGATGAAGTAAAGCAGGAAGCATTAAAATTTTATGGCATTGGTCCCGCCTCGGTTGAATATCTTTTATTTGAAGATTTTTATCATTGTGATCATTTGGCAACAATCCCTCCCTGGGAGCAGAAAATAATGTCTAGATTATTGTTTGATAAAAAATTGGTGTCTTCAGAGAAAATTTTACGTTTTTTTAAGTTAAATTATTCCAATTGGGAAAAATTAGCTTTTCATTATATCTGGGAAGATATTTTTTGGAAAAGAAAAACTCAGCATATTGAATGGTTAGAAAAAGAGATTAGATTATAAAAAATTGAATAAAAATAAGAATCTAAAATTATGGATAAAAACAGAACAATAAAAATAGCTGGTGCGGGAATATCTGGACTTACTGCAGCGATAGTTTTAGCTAGGGCTGGATATAGAGTAAAAGTTTATGAAAGAATGAATGAGGTTGGAAAAAGATTTAATGGAGATTTTCAAGGCTTAATGAACTGGGGATTCAAATAAAATGTATTAGATTTTATGAGAAGTATTGGGATAAATATTGATTTTTGGAACAAGCCGTTAAGCAATATTGATATCTATGGCCCCAATAATTTCAAAAGAGAATTTAATACAAATAAACCATATGTTTATTTGGTCGAAAGAGGTGTTGGAGAAAAGGCCTTCGATCAGTCGTTAAAGAATCAAGCAATTAATAACGGAGTAGAAATAAATTTTAATTCTGACGCTGAAAAAGGTGATTATGACATTATAGCTACTGGACCCGTTTTTGATGGTGTTACAGATGTAATGGCCATGGGTTACACGTTTGAAACTAATTTGATGAACGATTGTTGTGTTATGATTTTTAATGACAATTTAGCGTATAATGGATATTCTTATTTTTTTATTGCCGATGGTCATGCTACGGTTGCGACTTGCGTTTTCGGTAATTATGAAAAAATGCCGGATTACTTAGATAAAACTGTTGAATTTTTAAGTCACAAATACAATTTTAACATTAAAAACAAAAAAAGATTTTCAGGTTTTGGAAACTTTTATTTATTAAACAGTAATAAAAGATGTGTTGGTGAGGCTGGTGGATTTCAAGACTTTTTATTTGGATTTGGAATGAGGTATGGTATGATTACAGGAAATTTAGCCGCTAGAAGTATTATTGATAATACAGATTATCAGAGCCTTTGGAAAAATGAGCTGAGCGGATTATTAAAAACATCTATAGTGAATAGATTTTGGTTTAAGGTTTTAGAAAAGCATTCTTATAGTCATTTTATAAAGATATGGAAAAAGATGGATAATCCTTTAGATATACTCTCTAAGATTTATCAACCAAGTATTTTCTCAAAAATTTTATATCCAATAGCAAAAATTCATTTCGGAAAATATATCAAAGATAGAACAAATAAATAAAAAATAAAAAATTAGTTTAAATAATTTAATATCAATATGACAATAATATGAATATCTCGAATCTTTTTTTGTTGAAATATTGGAACATAAATATTCTTGGAGCACTGATAGGATATATTATAATGTCTATTTTTAAATTTCAATGTGAATGTGGCTGGCCAGGAATGTGTCAGTGCGGAAAACATTGGCTATATTATTTGGGCTTAATTATACTTGTAATATCTACATTATATCTATTAATATCACTGATAATGAAAGTTTGCGTTAAATCATGAAAATAAAAAAAGAACTGTCCTTAAAAATTAAGTCGATAAAAATACTGGTTTAATATATGGGGAGGTAAAATAAAAAGTTTTTTATAATCAATAACATTAATTAAAATTTAAAAATTATGGCGTATATATTTCCTGAAAAAATATTTCCTAGCGCATTGAATAAATATATCCAGTGCCCCTTTAGGTTTAAATGCCACAATGATAGGGAGGTAAAAGCAGAATTTATTGAAAATCCTGAAAGTTTTGTTGGTAAAATAATTCATTTGGCCCTTGAAAATCTTTTTGACATTAAAAAGATTCCAATTAATGAAAGAAAAAATCAAGATATTGCTCAAACAATAAGACATCTATGGGCTAGAATGCCTAAGAGTAGCTGGAGTAGTGCTTGTTGGAACGCTAAAGAAAGAAAAGAGTTGTTTGGGTCAACGGAACAAGAAAAAGCCTTTGGACTAAAAGCAATTGCTATGCTTAAGAATTATCTTTCAAAAGCCGATTTATCAATAGTTCCATTGTCTTTAGAAGATTGGATGCAGTGCAAGGTTGGTGAATTTATGATAGCCGGGCGAATAGACAGAATTGACCAAACCTCAGAATCATCTATTTCGGTATGGGATTATAAAACAGGAAAATTACCATTTCACGACACTATTGAAAAAATAATAAAAGATGATATCCAGGTCCCTTTTTATGCTGTTATTGCCTCAAAACTCAATCCTTTCGCCGAAAAGATTAGAGTGGGGTTGATTTATATTAAATATTCAAAGGTTTATGATATAATATGGACCAAGGACGAGTTGAAAGAAGTAGAGAATAGAATTGTTAATATTATAGAGGAGGTTAGAGATAATACTGACTTTTCTCCTCGGATTAATACTTTATGTCCCTGGTGTGAGTATAAAAATATATGCCCAGATAAAGATAAGATTAAAGTAAAAGACTCAAAAGTTGAAGAAGTATCTTGGTAAAAAGTATAATTTAATGACTCAACAGCAAGCGCTTAAAATTTTAAAATCAGGAGTGAATGTTTTTTTAACTGGTTCAGCTGGAACCGGCAAAACTTTTTTGTTGAATCAGCTCATTTCATATTTAAAGAAATCCAAAATTAGAACAGGTGTAACAGCTTCTACAGGAATTGCCGCTACTCATCTTGAGGGCCGAACAATTCATTCTTGGTCGGGGATTGGTATTAAAAGAGAGATGGACGAAAAGTCCATAAAACACATAGCTAAAGATAAGAAGCTTAACAAAAGAATCAGAGAGACAAAGATTTTGATTATTGACGAGATATCAATGCTTGATGCCGATCGACTTAATCTTGTTGATCGAGTTTGTAAGAAAATTAAGGATCCCTTTTTACCTTTTGGCGGGTTGCAAATAATAATGTGCGGTGATTTCTTTCAGTTGCCTCCAGTAAGTCAAAATCAGAAACCACGATTTGCTTATGAATCATCTATTTGGCAAGATTCAAATATTAAGGTTTGTTATCTCAGTAAGCAGTTTCGTCAAAATGATTCAAGATTTACTGATATTTTAAATAAAATTAGAGAGAATAAAGCAGGTTTAGAAGAATTAAATATATTAAAAACGCGACTGCATCAATCAATAAACCTCTCGGTGAAACCTACTCAATTATATACGCACAACGTTAAGGTTGACGCGATTAATGACTCTGAATTGTCTAGAATTTCCGAGGAAGAAATGACTTATTATATGACTGACCATGGGTCAAAGAATTTGGTTGATTTTTTAAAAAAGAATTGTTTAGCTCCGGAAGAATTGAAATTGAAAATTGGGGCGATAGTAATGTTTGTCAAAAATAATTTTGAAGCAGGTTATGTTAATGGCACCCTTGGTAAGGTGATTGGCTATGATGACAATAAATATCCAATTATTGAAACAACTTTTGGTCGGAATATTATGGCTTTGCCTGCCACATGGAATATGGAAGAAAATAATGAGGTTGTTGCTAGCGTCAGGCAGATTCCTTTGCGTTTGGCATGGGCGATTACAGTTCACAAGAGCCAAGGTATGAGTTTAGATGCCGCAGAAATTGATTTATCAAAGTCATTTGAATACGGCATGGGCTATGTGGCTCTATCCAGGATTAGAAGATTAGACAATATTAAACTAATAGGTATCAATCAGATAGCTTTAAGGGTTAATCCAGAAATAGTTGAAAAAGATAAAGAATTCAAAAAATTGTCAGAAATATAATAATTATTTAAAACTTTTTATAGGTCCGACCTGCAAGAAGTGTGGACAAAAATAAAAAATTGAAATTTAATTGTATAAATATGAAAAAAGTATATCTTGACTATAGTGCTACTACCCCAGTTGACAAAAGGGTTATTAAAGCAATGCAACCTTATTTTTCTAAAATATCTGGCAATGCTTCCAGTTTACATACTGCTGGAAAGTTGGCGAAAAAAGCACTTAATGATTCTAGAGAAAAAATAGCAAAACTTATTGGCGTTAGTTCTAAAGAAATTATTTTTACTTCTGGAGGTAGCGAGGCAGATAATTTAGCCCTTAAAGGCATTTTTTATGGTTTAAATTATCCCGGACAGCATATTATTATTTCGTCTATAGAACATCATGCTATTTTAAATACAGCCCATTTCTTAGAGGAACAAGGGGTGGAAATTACTTACTTACCAGTCAATAAATCAGGGCTTATAAATTTAACAGATTTAGAGAAAGCAATTAAACCTAGTACGGTTTTGGTTTCTATTATGCATGCTAATAATGAAATTGGAGCAATTCAATCACTAAAAGAAATTGGCCAAATCGTTAAGAAAGAAAGGGCTAAAAGAGAAAAAGATAATAATTCTTATCCAATTTATTTCCATACAGACGCCGTCCAAACATTAGGACATATTCCCCTGAATGTTGAAGATTTAGGAATTGACTCATTTTCTGCTTCGGCCCATAAACTGTATGGCCCTAAAGGTGTTGGAATGTTATATCTTAAAGATGGAATTAAAGTTAAACCTTTAATTCACGGAGGAGCGCACGAGCAAGGACGTCGAGCTTCTACGGAAAATATTCCTGGAATTGTTGGCTTTACCAAAGCTTTAGAATTGGCCTATGAAGAGATGGACAAAGAAGGGAAGCGTTTGACTCAAATGAGAGATTATTTAATAGATAACATTTTACAGAAGGTTGAAAAATCTCATCTTAATGGGCCTCGTCAACAAAGACTGCCCAACAACGTTAATGTCAGCATTGAGGGGGTTGAGGGCGAAGCTATGCTAATTGATTTAGACTATTTTGATATTTATTGTTCTACTGGTTCGGCTTGTTCTTCAGCTAGCTTAGAGCCTTCTCACGTTTTAACAGCCATGAAGCTGCCTCCTGAAATATCTCATTCTTCGCTTCGTTTTTCATTAGGTCGCTGGACAAAAAAGAAGGATTTAGATTATACTATTAAGAGGTTGATTTTAACCACTAATCGTTTAAGAAATATATCAGCACTAAAAATTAATGTTAAATGAGTTTATATGCCTTGTTTCAAGGAAAACGATAAAATAATGGACCATTTTTTTCACCCTAGAAATATGGGAGTTATGGAAAATCCAGATGCTTTAGGAAAAATAGGTAATCCGATGTGCGGAGATATTATGCATATCTATCTTAAAATTAAGGATAATATTATTGAGGACATCAAATTTCAAACCTATGGTTGTGCTGTAGCTATTGCTTCTACTTCTGTTTTAACAGAGTTGGTAAAAGGAAAAACATTAGAGCAAGCAAAAGAAATTTCTAACAAAAAAATAAGAGAAATATTAGGTGATATGCCCGTCCATAAGCATCATTGTACAATTTTAGCTGAACAAGCCCTAAAATCGGCTATTAAAAATTACGAGAAAAAACATGGTTAAACCTCAAAAGAGGAAAAATATAGCTGTAGCTATGTCTGGCGGCATTGATTCATCAGTAGCCGCTTTTTTGTTGCAAAAGAAATGTAAAATTTTTGGCATTACTATGTTTTTCGGCTCTTTTCATAATCAGGCCGCAGAAAGAGCTCAAACTATTTGTCAAAGATTAAAAATTCCTCACCATATAATTGATTTAGAGAAAGAATTTCAAGAAGAAATTATCAATCCTTTTGTTAAAGAATATTGTCGGGCCAGAACACCTAATCCTTGTATTTTATGTAACCAAAGAATTAAGTTTGGTCATTTATTAAGGGTTGCTCAAAGATTAGGGGCAGATTATTTAGCTACTGGACATTATGCGCGGATTAGAGAAATAAATAGTCAATATATTCTAGAAAAAGCTAAGTACAAAAATAGAGACCAATCTTATTTTTTGTATCGTTTATCTCAGAAGCAGTTAAAAAAAATTATTTTTCCTTTGGGAAATATGAGCAAGGTCCAGGTAAGAAAAATTGCTTTGCAAAATAATTTATATTTTAAAGATCAAAAAGAATCAAGAGAAATTTGTTTTGTTCCAGACGATAACTACAGAAAATTTTTAGAAAATAATTCTTCCTGTTTTAAACAGGGGTATATTAAAGATTTAAAAGGGAATGTTTTAGGTAAACATAAGGGATTGCCATTTTATACGATAGGTCAGAGAAAAGGATTAGTTTCAGGTTCTAAATTTCCCTTATATGTTGTTAAAATTAGTAAAAAGGAAAACACAATTATTTTGGGTCCTGAAAAAAACTTATACAAGAAACAACTAATAGCCAAAAATATAACTTGGACAAATAGTCAATTCCCAGTAGAAATAAAAGATGGCATAATTAAGCATAGGGACATAACAGTTAAAATAAGATACCGGCATAAACCAGTAAAAATTTCTAAAATAACCCTTACTTATGTCCGACCTAGGCGGATAGAGATAGAATTAAAAAAAGTTCAGAGAGCAATAACTCCTGGGCAATCAATAGTCGTTTATAAGGGTGAACAGGTTTTAGGAGGCGGGATAATAAGTGTCTAAGTTCTAATTCTTAATGGGATTAGCTTTTATCAGGGTTAAATTCATTAAACAAAAAATATTAACTTATAATTTTATGAAAATAAATTTTAGCAAAACCTCAAAGGATGGTTTTATGAACGCAGGAATTTTAAGAACAATTTTCAGTATTAAAAAATATTATTACAGAAAGAAAGTAGACATTCTAGCTGTTTTTATATTTATATTTATAGTTTTTAACATATGGACAGCCAATATTTCATATAAATTTTTTGTGCAATTATTTATTCTTATTATTTTTCATAAGTTTATTCAACTGTTATTAAAATACAAAATAGTCAAAAAACAACTGCACTATATATCAGAAAAGTTTAATGTGCAGATTTCGTCGTCAGAATATGATTTTAGTCTTCTTACACAGACCATAAAAAATGACCCAACGATGTGGGTGGAAGTACAAAAGGAGTTGCTTCTAATCGAAAAAGAAGTTAATTTTTTAACGTTTTATGGCCCCATGAAAACCAGAGAGGTCAAGATTAATACAGCTACTAATAATCAAAAAGAACAACTGAAACCAAAACATAGTATAAATATGTTATCAAGTAATAATGGTCTTAAAATAAAGAAAATGTTTAATCGTTTTAAATAATTTTTTATAACGAGCCTACAAAAACAAAAAATTTGCCTTTTTATTTTTAGAAAAATAAGGCAAATTTTGTTTTGTAATTAAAATTGGATTATAATTGTTTTCAAAAGGACTTACCCCGTCATTCAACGGGGCATCTATCCAAATAAGCAGACGAAAACCATAAATTTATAATGCCGAAGGTGGGACTTGAACCCACAAGGGATTTCTCCCACATGGTCCTAAACCATGCGCGTATACCAAATTCCGCCACTTCGGCTTTTTTATATTTGTGAACAAAGTTTTTTGTTTAAGTGCCAACCAATTTTTGAAGGATAGTTTTGTTTTTTATAATGTCGTCTTTCTATTGTTTCCCATCTTTTGAAGATTTGATGTTTGCGGTTAAGATATAATTCTGGTTTATTTTTGTACATGAATTCATATAGTTTTGCGCAGTCGTTGACGTAAAAATTGATAGCATATTGAGTTTTTCTATTTTTTCTTTTTAAAGAATCTTGCTTGTGCACAGATTTTTGTGGCACGCCTATCTGTTTACAAATTTGTTGGTTGATATTGGCGATAAATGGGAGACTTGCGCCAACAAAAGCAACTTTTACTTGAGGCGTATTATTAACCTTGTAGATATAAACGCTCCCGTCTCCATCAAAGAATCCTCTAACAAAATCTGAGAAATATTTATTGGGAATTTTAAGGGGTTTGAGTCGAAAAGTTTTTCTGGGAGTGATACCTAATTTTATTAAATCGTTAGTTATAACAGGGTTGCGAGTTTGAAATTGGTAATTAGTATTACCAGATCCTCCAAGTTTTTTGCTGATTTTATGTTCTGAATCTAAGGCCTTTCTTATTTTATATAAATGTTTTAAGTCTTTAGATGTTATATTCAAAGTAAATGGATTATTTTTTCTATTTTTGTCTTCGCTAATACATCCATCGGCGGAGATATATCCTAAAACATAAGCCATATTAGATGACCAGTTTTTAAAAAATTTTTGGTTAATTTTTTTTGTAAACATTTTTCTAACAATTTAAGAAAAATGCCGGGGGCGGGACTTGAACCCGCACGGGTTTGCACCCAACAGATTTTAAGTCTGCATTGTCTACCAATTCCAACACCCCGGCTTATCACGAATAAATCTTATTTTTTATTATACAATTTATTACAACAAAGTCAATCTTGCTATTTTTATTATTTTTTGTTAAGATAATATTCTCTGGCTTTAGAGAAGTAGTGCCTGGATAGCTCAGTTGGCCAGAGCAATAGTTTTGTAAACTATAGGTCGTCGGTTCGAATCCGACTCCAGGCTCCATAAATCAATTAAAATGAATTATTATGTCTCAAGACAACCTAATTAGATTAGAATGTAGCGAATGTCATCGCATAAACTATTATTCTAGAAAAAATAAAAAGACCAATAAAGACAGATTAGAACTGAAAAAATATTGTCGTTGGTGCAGAAAACACACTCTTCATAAAGAGACAAAATAATTTCGTTTTTTTAGAGGGGGCGTGGTGAAGTGGTATCATAAGAGTCTCCAAAACTTTTGTCAGAGGTTCGATTCCTCTCGCCCCTGCTTTGTATTAAATATCTATTATGGCAGATTATTATAAAAATTTAGAGATTGACAAAAATGCTTCATCCTCAGAAATTAAACAGGCATTTCGAAAATTAGCTCACAAATATCATCCAGACAAAGCGGGAGGGGATGCTCAAAAATTCAAAGAAATTAACGCTGCTTATCAGGCGCTTTCTGATCCAGAAAAACGAAAAATGTATGACCAATATGGTTCTAAGTTTGAAAAAGCTCAAGCGCAAGGAAATTATAAGGGCTTTGATTTTAATGATTTTGCTTCTTACGCTGACGCCATGAAAGGAGAGGATTCGGGCGGCTTTAGTTTTAATGGATCCGATCTTGGTGGATTAGGAGATATATTTGGAAATATATTTGGTGGTGGTGGAGGATTTAGTGGGAGGACAAGATCAAATAATCAAGGGCGAGATATTCAAATTCGTTTGGTTATTGAGTTTAAGGAAGCGATTTTTGGCATAGAAAAAGAGCTTCGCTTTGAGCGATATGTAAAATGTTCAAAATGTAAAGGAAATGGATTAGAGCCTGGAAATAGAATGGTTGTTTGTTCTTCCTGTAAGGGAACAGGAGAGGTTATTCAAACTCAATCAACTTTTTTAGGGAATATCAGAACCAGAGGGATTTGCCCAGAATGCCATGGGCAGGGAAATATTCCAGAAAAAAAATGTCATTATTGTCATGGACAGGGGCGAGTTAAAGAATTTTCTAAAATTAAAGTTAAGATACCAGCGGGGGTTGACAACGGTCAGACCATTAGATTTTTTGGTTATGGAGAGGCTGGAAAATTAGGAGGAGAACAAGGCGATTTATATGTTGTAATTGCGGTACGACCAGATTCGTTCTTTCAGCGTCAGGGAAATGATGTTTTTAGCGAACAGGAAATTTCGATTTCTCAAGCTGTTTTGGGAGATAAGGTTAAAATAAAAACTTTATATGGCGAAGTAAACTTGAAAATTCCTTCAGGGACTTTCTCTGGACAAGAATTTCGTTTAAAGGGTAAGGGAGTAGCTCAAAAAGGGAATCAAATTGTTAAAATTAAGATTAAAATACCTAAACGCTTAAATACTTCACAAAAAAAATTATTAGAAAAATTATCTCAAGAGGGTCTCTAATTTTGTATTTATATATGAATTTTGACTTTATATTAAACACAAATCTTTTATTTTTTTACGCTGAGCAAGTTTTTTATTATTCTGCTCAGTTTTTTTTACATTATGCGATTTGGCTTTTCTTAACTTTTTTTGTTTTAAAGATAGTATGGAAACGCTGGTTGATTAATAACAAGAAGAAATATTTAGCAAAACAGAAATATGTACTTTTGGGGATTAGGATGCCAAAAGATAATCAACAAGGCCCAGAAGCAGTGGAAAGGTTTTTCGTACATTTATCAGGGATTAAAGAAAATTTTAATTGGTGGGAGAAGAATATTGAGGGCAAACGTCAACTTAATATATCTTTAGAAATAATTAGTATTGAGGGACAAATTCAATTTTTTATACATACTCCAGTTCAATTTCTTGATTTAGTGGAATCTGCTATTTATACTTCTTATCCTAGTTTGGAAATTTTTGAACAAAAACAAGATTATGCAGATAACGCCTTAGAAGAATTTTTAGAGAATAGGTGTAATGTTTGGGGAACAGACCTTGAAATGACTGAGAAAAACCCTATTCCCATAAAGACTTATCCTCAATTTGAGCACAAGCTAAGCAAAGAACTAAAAGACCCTTTGATAAATCTTTTAGAAATTTTAGGGAGGTTAAGAAAGGGCGAACAAGCTTGGCTTCAGTTTGTTATTACTCCAATTGGATTAGAATTAAAAAAAGAAGGAGAAAAATTGATAGAAAAACTTTTGTTTGGGAAAAATATTAATAAAAGCTCACAAAATGTTGCAGATAAAACGGTGCTTTTATTAATGAAGCTTGGACAAAACATGGTGGAGATCATTAAAGATGCTTTAGGGCTTCACCAAACAATAGAAAAACACGAAGAGGAAAAATATATTTCTTCGTCAGCCAATAAGCATTTAGCTGAAGCGATTGAAGATAAAATATCTAAAATTGCCTTTAAATCCTGTGTTAGAATAGTTTATTTAGCCGATAAAGAAGTTTTTAGTAAAGATAGAGGTATAGTAGGAATTTTAAGTGCTTTTAACGCTTTTAGTTCGATAGGCATGAATAGCTTTAAACTTTCGCCTGTTTCAAAAGTTTATAAAGAGAACTTTGGAAGTAATAAGATTTCAGGTATTCAGAAGCAAGAGATTATTAAAGCCTATAAAAAGAGAATTTTTTCATGGAGAGCTAGGGTTGGTTTCTCTAAAACAATCCATAAAATTAGAAAATTTTTAGTCATTCCTGAGCGTTCAGCCCCAAAAAGTGTTTTAAATATCGAAGAGTTGGCTACTCTTTATCATTTCCCTGTCAATATGATTAATGCTTCTCTAATTCAAAAAACCAGTAGTAAAAGAGCTGAGCCACCATTAGGCCTGCCAACTAAGTAAATTAAATAAACTTTTGATAGATAAATAGTATAACATAACAATATAAAATTTAGTGATTATTAAACTATTGGAGAGAAGCGCTTCTTAAATTGTTAAAATATTTAAATGAATTTATATATTATTGCTACTCCTATTGGTAATTTGCAAGACATTAGCTCTCGAGCTTTAGAGATTTTGAAAGGGGTGGATTATATTCTTTGCGAAGATACTAGACGCACCCAAAAACTTTTATTTTTTTATAATATTTCTAAAAAGTTAGTTAGTTATCATCAGCACTCTAATCAAAGAAAAATTAATCACATCTTAAGCCTCCTGAAAGAAGGAAATGATATAGCTTTGGTTTCTGATGCTGGTACTCCAGGGATATCAGATCCAGGCAACAAGTTGATCAGTCTAGCAATTAAGGAGTTAGATAAACTAAACGTGGTTCCCATTCCTGGACCTTGTGCTTTGATTGCTGCATTGTCTGTTTCCGGGTTTGCGACAGATAGATTTATTTTTTATGGATTTATTCCTAAAAAGAAGTGTAAAAGAAAGACATTACAACAGATAGTTGACAGTCCAATGACCAGTGTTTTTTACGAATCAAACCATAGGGTTTTTAAAACCTTAGGTATCCTACAAGAATTAGGGCTAACAAAAGAAATTGTGATTTGCAGAGAATTAACTAAAAAATTTGAAACCATTTATAGGGGAAAGATTGAAGATTTATTACCCTTAATAAAGGGTAATGCTCTTAAGGGAGAATTTGTTATTATTGTATCAAATAAATAATTCTATTTTTATGAAAATTTTTTATATTACCACTCCTATTTATTATGTTAACGCTCGGCCCCATTTAGGGAGCGCTTATACAACTATCGCTGCTGATGTTTTAGCTAGATTTCACAGAATGAAAGGAGAAGAAGTATTTTTTCTGGCTGGCACGGACGAGCATGGCGCTAAAGTGGCGGAAACAGCCTTGAAAGAAAAAATGGATCCGCAAGAATTATGCAACCAGAATTCAGCTAAGTATCAAGAAGCTTGGGATACTTTGAAAATTTCTTATAATAATTTCATTAGAACCACTGATTCTGAACACAAAGAAATGGTGATTCAAGTTTTAAAAAAGTTGAATGACAAAAAATTAATTTATAAAGGCGTTTATCAAGGTCTTTATTGTGTTGGTTGTGAGAGGTATTATACGCCTAAAGAATTGATTAACGGAGAATGTCCGATTCATAGGAAAAAAGCAATTAGCTTGTCCGAAGATTGCTATTTTTTTAAATTATCTATTTTTCGAGAAAAATTATTAAAACTAATTAGAGAAGATGAATTGATTATTGAACCCCTAGAGAGAAAAAACGAAATTCTTGGTTTTTTAGAATTAAATGAATTAGAAGATTTGGCTATTTCTAGAGCTAACGTGAAATGGGGGATCCCTTTGCCGTGGGACCAAGATCAAACTATTTATGTTTGGGTAGATGCTTTATTAAATTATCTTTCTGGGATAGGATGGAAAGGGCAATTAAATAAAATTCCTAAGCAATGGCCCCCAGAAATTCAATTATTAGGTAAAGATATATTAAGGTTTCATGCTGTGATCTGGCCAGCTTTACTTTTGGCTCTGAAAATGCCATTACCTCATCGACTCTATGTCCATGGTTTTTTTACAATTAATGGACAAAAAATGGGGAAGTCGGCCGGGAATACTATTGACCCAGAAGAAATGGCTAGAGTTTTTGGTGTAGATGCTTTGCGCTGGATGACTCTTTCTTCTTTTCCTTTTGGTCATGATGGTGATATTTCTCAATCTAAATTTTATGATAAATATAATTCTGATTTATCTAATGGTTTGGGAAATTTATTGAGGAGGGTTTTGTCTTTGGCTGAGAAAGCAAAAGAAGACTTTCAACCTCCTGCGAAACCAGAGCATAATTTCCATGATTTTGTTGAAAACGTTTGGCAAGATTATGAACATCTTTTGGAAGAATTAAAATTCGCTAATGTTTCGACTCTAATTAATAGTTTAGTTGCCTTTTGTGATCGTTATGTTAACGAAAATGAACCCTGGAAATTATTTAAAGATGATTTTAATCAATACAAAAATGTGATTTATAATTTACTCGAAAGCTTACGCCACATTGCTTGGATGGTTCGACCTTTTATGCCCGATAAAAGTGATGAAATATTAAGAGGTTTGAGCTTAGGAGCTTCTGAAAAAAATAAGACTTTGATTGTTGGGAAGAAATGGGGCCAAACAAGTTTTGGAAAAATTTCTCAAGGAAAAATTTTATTCCCAAGACTGTAAATTGTGTGCCTTGGGATTATGTGCTTGGTGATCAGGATTTTAACCATCTAATTACATAATTAACTAATCACCTAATATTTATGATTTTATTTGATTTAGTCTTATTACTTATTTTGTTTGGTTTTGTTTGGTTTGGGCTTTGGCATGGTCTGGTTAGAACTATCAGTGGAATAGTAACGTTTGTTTTGTCTCTGATAATTGCTAGTCGTTGGTATGAATTTTTGGCCTTAAAGATATTAGCTCTTTTGGGGGACAATTTTACTTTGTCTAGGATTTTATCTTTTTTACTTATCTTTTTAGTTGCGCAAGCAATTATTTTCTTTATTTTTCGAGCGCTTAATAAAGTTTTTGATTTTTCTATTTTAAAAATTTTCAATCGCTTGGCTGGCGCTTTATTTGGTTTAATCCAAGGCGGATTAATTCTTGGTTTTATTTTGTATTTTTCTTCTAAAATTCCTATAGGAGTTGCTTGGAGTAATTTTTTAGAAACATCTGTGGTTGCTAGTATTTTAATAGGTTTTAGTAATATTTTATTGCCTCTTTTGCCTAAAGCAATTAAACAAATTCAATCTTTAGTCTAATCAAGTAATATATTTATTTTCATGAAGAATATTAGCAAAATCAAAAAAAGAAATGGGAAAATAGTAACCTTTAATAAGGCTAAAATTTCGGAAGCTATTTATAAAGCAATTTTTGCAGTAAAGGGTGAAGATGGGAAAGAATCCAAAAAATTAGCTGATAAAGTTATTAAAATAATTGTTCATCGTTTTCCAGATAAAGTACCTAGCGTAGAAGATGTTCAGGATATTGTAGAGCAAGTTTTAATCCATTCTGATTTAGCTGATGTAGCGCGAGCTTATATTCTTTATAGAGAACAAAGGCGTCAATCTAGAGAAATTGTTGATGAAAGCGATAAAAGCGTAGACATGATTGACAGATATTTAACAGAAGCAGATTGGGAAGTTAAAGAAAATGCTAATATGACTTACTCTTTACAGGGGTTAAACAATTATATCTCTGGTTTGGCAAGCAAAAAGTATTGGCTTAATAAAATTTATCCGCAAGAGATTAGAGAGGCAATCAATTCTAGTAAATTTCATATTCATGATTTGAGTTCTTTAAGTACTTATTGTATGGGTTGGGACTTGCGTGACTTATTATTGCGTGGGTTTACTGGTGTTTTTGGGAAAATATCCTCTAAACCAGCTAAACATTTTCGCCCGGCATTAGGCCAGGTGGTTAATTTTTTTTACACCCTTCAAGGGGAGGCTGCGGGAGCAGAGGCTTTTTCTTCGTTTGATACCCATTTAGCCCCTTTTATTGCTTATGACAAATTAACATATAGGCAGGTTAAACAAGTAATGCAAGAATTTTTATTTAATTGCAATGTTCCTACCCGCGTAGGTTTTCAGACGCCATTTACAAACATTACCCTTGATTTAAAGGTGCCTAAGAATATGTCTAAATTACCTGTGGTTATCGGAGGAAAACTTCAAGAGAGAACTTATGGAGAGTTTCAGAAAGAAATGGATATATTAAATAAGGCCTTTTACGAAGTTATTATGGAGGGTGATGCTAACCAAGGGGTTTTTACTTTTCCTATTCCCACTATTAATATTACTAAAAATTTCGATTGGGATTCTCCAGCCTATAAACCAATGTGGGAAGCGACAGCTAAATATGGTATTAATTATTTTTCTAACTTTATAAATTCTGAACTTGACCCTGAAGATATTAGAAGTATGTGTTGTAGGTTAAGGCTTAATAATAAAGAGCTTCATCATAGGGGCGGAGGTCTTTTCGGTAGTGCGCCCCTCACAGGAAGTGTGGGTGTGGTAACTATAAATTTGCCTCAGATTGGGTATTTGTCTAAAGCTAAAGAAGAATTTTGGGAACGTTTAGGACATTTAATGGATTTAGCTAAAGAAAGCCTAGAAATTAAGAGGAAAATTTTGGAGAATTTTATGGAGAAAGGACTTTATCCATATTCTAAATTTTATCTTTCTGGAATTAAAAAATTGCGTAAAAGTTATTTGGCTAATCATTTTTCAACTATAGGATTGGTGGGATTAAATGAAACTCTATTAAATTTTATGGGCGAAGATATTGTTTCTGAAAAAGGAAGAAAATTTGCTTTGAATATTTTAGATTTTATGCGTAATCGCTTATTAAAATATCAAAAAGAAACAGGTCAAATTTACAATCTAGAAGCTACGCCAGCTGAAGGCACCAGTTACCGCTTAGCGAAAATGGATAGAAAGAAGTATCCAGATATTATTACTGCTGGGGATGGTGTACCATATTATACAAATTCTAGTCAGTTATCAGTTGATTATCAGGGCGGACTGCTAAACGCTTTAAAACTACAGGACGAAATTCAAACAAAATATACCGGTGGTACTGTTTTTCATGCTTTTTTGGGTGAGAAAATTTCTGATGTTAGTGTAATTAAGAATTTAATTAAAAAAGTTTTTACTAAATTTCATTTACCATACTTTACCCTTACTCCAACTTTCAGTATTTGCCCTAATCACGGTTATCTTAGTGGTGAACATTTTGTTTGTCCTCATTGCCATGCTCGTTCAGAGGTTTATTCTCGAGTTGTAGGTTATTTAAGGCCTGTACAACAATGGAACAAAGGCAAACAAGAAGAGTATAGGGAAAGAAAGAACTTTAAACTATCTTTATGATTTTTTATGGCTGGCAAAAAGAATCTTTAATTGAATGGCCGGGAAAAATTTGTTCTGTTGTTTTTATAGGAGGATGTAATTTTCGTTGTCCCTTTTGTCATAATTCAGATTTAATTTCTTTTTCTCCAGAATTACCTAAAATTCAAGGAGAAAAGATTTTAGATTATTGTTCAAAAAATAAAGATATGCTTGACGCTATAGCTATTACAGGAGGAGAGCCATTAATAGGTGACAAAGAACCTTTAGTAAATTTTCTTAAAAAAGTTCATAAGATAGGGTTGTTAATAGAAATAGAAACAAATGGATCTAATCCCGATATGATTGCTTATTTGTTAGGAGAAAAAATAGTTGACTATATAGCTATGGATATTAAGGCTCCTTTAAATGCCGAGAGATATAGCGAAATTAGTGGGGTTAAAGTTAACTTGAATAATATCAAAAAAAGTATTAGAATTATAATGAGCTCTAAAATTGATTATGAGTTTCGTACCACGGTTATCCCAAATTTTCTTAACGACGATGATATTCTAGAAATTTGTTCTCAGATTAAGGGAGCATCAAAGTATTATTTACAACAATTTAACCCAAAAACTACATTTAACAAAGACCTAAAGAGTGTTAAGCCTTATCCAGAACGATGGTTTGAACAGATGGCTACAAAAATTAGTGGATTAGATGTGGGATTGCGTTGTTGATTAAAATTTAAAATATTTAATATTATGTTTATGTTTTTAAAAAAAATATTTTCTCATTCCAAACCTGATTTTCTCAAAAATAGTGAAGACGCTAAAGTCATTTGGACGGAGAAGAAGGCAGAGCCCAAAAAGAAAAAACCAGGGACTTTTTTTACTCTTCGTTTTAAACTAAGACCTATTATGATCGTAATGGTCGTGAGTATGGTTATTGGCGCTATTGCAGGGGGTTTTGCTGGATATTATGCTGGTAGTTATTTTTTAACGGAGTTTATTTCTACGTCTTCTATTGTTACCCCACAAATTATTAGACATATTGAGAATGATTCTTTGTCTTTATCGCCATCAAATCAAGATGCGATAATGGCGGTGGAACAGGCAAGTCCATCTGTGGTGAGTATTATAGTTAGTAAAGAGATGACCATTTCTTATGATTATAATAATTTACAGTATCCTGTAGATCAATTCTTTAGAGGATGGTCTTTACTCCCGGATGATTTTTTTAACGGACCACGAATACCAGAGAATTGGGGATCGAATCCTCCGGAACAGCCTGCTCCAGAAGAGAAAAAGGAGAAAAAAGAAATTGGAGGTGGAACTGGTTTCATTATTTCCAGTGAAGACGGCTTAATATTAACTAATAAACATGTAGTTTCTGATACTGAAGCGGAATATACTGTTATAACCAATGATGGTGAGAAGTATAAAGCAGAAGTTTTAGCTTGCGACCCATTTAATGATATCGCGATTTTAAAAGTTCAAGTATCTGATTTGTCAGAAATTAAATTAGGAGATTCGGATACGTTAAAAATTGGGCAGACGGTTATAGCTATTGGCAATGCTCTGGGAGAATATCGCAATACAGTTACTAAAGGAGTTATTAGTGGTATTAGTCGCAGAGTGATTGCTGGGGACGCTTCTGGCGCGTCAGAGGTCTTAGAAAATGTGATTCAAACTGACGCAGCTATTAATTTTGGAAATTCTGGAGGTCCTTTGATTAATTTACAAGGAGAGGTAATTGGCATTAATACAGCAATTAATAGGGAGGGGCAGTTAATAGGATTTGCTATTCCAGTTAATCAAGCTAAACAAGTAATTGGGAGCGTTAAAGAGTATGGTTATATAGTAAGGCCATATATAGGCGTAAGATACACACTAATCAATAAGGATATTATTGAAAAAAATAATTTAGAAGTTAACCACGGAGCCTTGATTGTTAGGGGTACAGAAGAATCTGATTTAGCGGTGATTCCTGGTTCTCCAGCCAATAAAGCCGGATTAGTTGAAAATGATATTATTTTAGAGGTAAATGGAGAGAAAATCAACGAAGAATATTCTTTATCTAAGGATATCCAAAAGCGTAAGCCAGGAGAAGAAGTAGAATTGAAAATTTATCACCAGGGCGAGGAAAAAATAGTCAAAATAATTTTAGAAGAATACAGTAAACCCGCAGAACAATGATCTGTGTGCGTTATACAAAAACACGATTTTAAAAGTTTGGTGTCTAAACCACCAAACTTTTTCGTTTGACAAAAGCGTTCTTTTTTGCTAAAATCATTAATACTAAACAACTAAAGAAATAAACAATTTAATTAATTTTAATTTTGGAATTTATGATAAGTGAGAAAAACTTTAAAATTTATCCAAAACCCATTGAATCAACAGGGAAACAAGAAAAAATAGAAAATGATGAAAAATTTAAAGAAAAATCTCTTGATTATATACAAGAACTTTTATCTCAGGGAGCAGACAGAGATTTAGTCGCTCTCAGCTTGGCTGGCATAGATTCAGATAAAGCATGGGAAATGAGAAAAACCCTTTTATTTAAAGGCGCAAACAATAGTTGGGTTGCTAGTGGCTTGGCTGGCATAGACTCAGACAAAGCATGGGTAATGCGAAAATTCTTTTTGTCTCAAGACGCGAACAATAGTTGGGTTGCCAGAGGCTTAGCTGGTATAGATTCAGATAAAGCATGGGAAATGCGAAAAACCCTTTTATCCCAAGGTGCAGATAAGAGTTGTGTCGCCAGAGGCTTAGCTGGTATAGATTCAGATAAAGCATGGGAAATGCGAAAAACCCTTTTATCCCAAGGTGCAGATAAGGATTTGGTTGCCGAAGGCTTAGCTGGTCTAGATTCAGAAAGAGCATGGGAAATGCGAGAAATGCTTTTATCTCAAGGTGCAAATAAGGATTCGGTTGCCAGAGGCCTAGCTGGCGTAGATTCAAAAAGAGCATGGGAAATGCGAGAAACCTTTTTATCTCAAGACGCAGAAAAGGGTTGTGTTGCCGAAGGTTTAACTGGCCTAGATTCAGAAAGAGCATGGGAAATGCGAG
>Ga0307992_1000454_pt1 | contig 26280 bp, 42 predicted proteins | sample EllFjometagen133_FD_203162 | JGI IMG/M metagenome (GOLD analysis project Ga0307992, IMG submission 203162) | Marine microbial communities from Ellis Fjord, Antarctic Ocean - #133 | ecosystem: Environmental > Aquatic > Marine > Unclassified | place: Southern Ocean | collected 2014-10-08
TTAATGCAATGTAAGATAAAACGCAAAGTATTTAAAAAACCAGTAGAAATAAGATTGAAATTCAATTCGAGATTAGATATTGATAATCATGGTTTTTTAACTAAAATGATAATTGACGGAATGAAAGACCACTTAATAGAGGATGACAGCAGAAAATTTGTTAAGAAGGTAACACAAGAGTTTTATGATGGAGAAGGGGTAGCAATTGAGGTAGTGGAGATATAATATATTTATTTAATAAACCTATTGACACATTAGACAAAGGGTGTTATAGTTAGTTATATCAACAAACGGAGGTAACGAGATGTTTAATATTTATTTGGATGGAAAGTTTATAGCAAAGATTAATAGATGGGAAGTTAAAGAAGGATTGGAAGAATTAGGTTTTGAATATGATGAAATTAAAACACCATTTGGAACAGTATTTATTCTTGATGGTGAAGAATTTAATAAACTAGAAATGCAACCGACAGTTTAAACCAGGAGGTTTGAAAATGAATGATAAAAAAGCAAGGATTGAACGAATCAAAAGGCAGACAGAAAATGCAATCACCGAGCAGAAGAAAAAGTGTGTTGATGAAATGCAGAGGTTGAAGGATTTGTATTTTCAACTGAATAAATTTAATGCAAAGTTAGAAAATGAGTTGAAGTGGGAGGTATCACATGAATTGGCTTGAGGAAAACAAATCAAGGATACTAACAGTCATTGCACTTATAGGAATAGCGACAGTGTGCGGATATTTGCTTGTACAGTTGAATGTTGCGGTGGATTGTTTTAAGGCTGAAGTTCTTGTGAAGTTTATAAATTAGGGGAGGTAGGGGCTATGAAGGTTTTAGAGTTGTTTAGTGGGACACAAAGTATATCAAAAGAATTTAGAAAAGCTGGTCATCAAACATTGTGTATAGAGTTAAATCCCTTGTTTGCAGTAGAACCATATAAACTTAATCAATGGACAATTGATATTTTAGATATAAAAGTGAAACAGATATTAAAGAAGTTTGGTAGACCTGATGTAATATGGGCAAGTCCTACTTGCACAACTCACAGTATAGCTGCAATATCAAAGCATAGGCAACAGTGGAAGGATGGATTATTAATTGCTAAGAGCGACGAAGCGAAAGAACATGATAAATGCTTATTGAAAACATTACAGTTAATATCAGAGTTGAAGCCTAAGTATTATTTTATCGAAAACCCCCGGGGTGGAATGCGAAAAAGTCCATTGATGCAGGGTTTAATGTATAGGTATACCATTACTTATTGTCAGTATGGAGATACCAGAATGAAGCCTACCGATATTTGGACTAATCATCCGAATCCTGATTTTAGACCAATGTGTCATAATGGGGATCCGTGCCATGAAGCTGCACCAAGAGGATCTAAAACAGGGACACAAGGATTAAAAGGAAATCTTGAACGGTCAATAATACCAGCTGAGTTGTGCGAGCATATTGTTGATATTTGTGAAATATAGGAGGAACTATGAAACTAGAAATAATAGAACGTCAAATCAAGGAACTGGAAGAAGCGAAGGTGGAAATGCTGCAGGAGTATAATGAAGATGGCAACTGGAAGAAACTGACTGTCCAGGCATACGAGTTTGACAAAGAAAGCGACAGGCTAACCGAATCAAAGCGACTAGAGGAAAAGAGATTGGAACTCAAGGCAGATGCGTATTTTGTAAGATTACATAATGATATGGGATATTAGAAACTTGAAACTAGGCAAGGTTAGGAGTACAATATAATTAGGTTGGATTAAGTTCCGGGCAGTCAAAAAATGGCAGCGTTCCAAATTGGGCGGGATTGGAGCAATTAAAAGGAGTGTAATCTTTTGAGAGATAAACTAATTTTAGTAAAATGTAGTAAAGATTATGTAGTAGTTAATGCAAATGGTGAAAGGGCAAATCATGGACACTTTAAGAAGCGTTGTACAGCCAACAAGCTAATTAAATTGATTCAGAAACAGATAGTACCGGATTCAAGTTATCTGCGTGAGAGTGTGCTGAGAATCACCTTAAATCGTAAATATAAAGAACGTGTTGAAATGAAGATAAGAAAGGACTCCAATAAGTTGAAGTATTTCAATGTGAATTGTGGAGTGGTGATGAAATGAAGAAGGTAATAAAACTGTATCAAACTAAAATAGATGAAATGATTGAAAGTTTAAGCGAACAAGAAGATGATATAGAAAGTTTTATGGTTGTTTGCAAGCTAAAAAGCGGAGAAGTAATGACGGGATATGTAGATGTCGATTTTAATGCAAGAGCGGAACTAATAGGACATCTTCAAGTTGATTTAATAGATATGATGGTAAGGGCAAATTATGTGGATGAATAAGGGGGCGAAATGAAAAAGATAGTAATACTCTTAATAATATTCGCAATTGTCTTGGTGGGATTCACACATGAAAGAGAAACCGGATCAGTAGAGGTTGAAGATACTACACTGGTATACGTGACCATAGATGACGAAATGGAGGAAGCGGATGGGATATTTCAAAGAAAAAATAGCAAAATTAGATGATGATAAAAAAAGGATATTATTGTTAGAAGTATCAAGAAGGGCGTTTGATCTTGAAACAACAGTTGAATTTTTAGACGAAGTTATAGAACCATTGCTTGAATTGTATAACAAAAATGAAAAGTTTCTTGGATTGGATAAATTAGATTTCAAAAGCGTAGGGGAACCACCGACTAAAGAAGTAATTGAAAAAAAATATTAACGAGTGCAAACATTATACAAAGAGATAAGAGGAATCCGAAAGGGTTCTTTTTTTATGTGAAAGTTTATTAAATAGTTGTTGACAGATACGGCAATTAGATGTATAATAGGTTATAGAAATTTAGGGAGGTACCACAGATGAAAACAGAAATTACGAGAACAGTTAAATCGGCAACAGGAACAGAAATGAATATCACAGTCGTGCAAACTAAAAATCACGATACAGCATACATGGATGGACAGAGAACAGAATTGAAAACATACGTACACACATTAGAAATATCAATAGAAATACCAAAACTAAACATCGCAGTAACCAGATCATCAATGCCATACAAAAAAGACGGCGGATATTACATAGAAAATGCAACGGTTAATGGAAAGTCTCACCCAATCTGCATAGATGAAAAAGCATACATGGAATTAGTAACAATGATTAATACGGAAATGGTTGAAATGCCAGTAGCTGAAACAGAAACTACAATTGACATAATGAAATCAAATGTTTGTCCAATATGCGGAACATACTGCTATGGTGATTGTCAGTTATAAAAAAATATAAAACCCAGGAGGTAACAAGATGAACAAAGTAATGATACAAACGGAGTATAAAGGTGAATGGTTTGAAATATGGGAAACAGAAGAAACAAATATCGAATTGATAGAAAAGGAATTTTCAGATAGAGAAGATGTAAAAAAAGACTACAACGAGTCATACGCTGCTAAATTAATATAGAACCTTAACGGGTTCTTTTTTTATGCTTTAATTGAAGCTACAGACAAAGTGTGTTATAATGTAAGGAGAAAAGGCGAACGGATTATTTTAAAAAGGTGATTTAGTTCGTTGTTTTATGTGGAAAGGGGAAAAAATATGAATAAAAACGAAACCAAGGAATCATTATCAACAAGAATGGACGTAGACGCAATAGTGAACAGAGCAAAACAAATTGTCGCTGATGTATATAATCAGAATAGAGAAGAAACAGATTGTTACAAAATGACAAAAGATGATGTATATATAGTTTGGTTCAGCAAAACGTTGCAAAACTGGAAGGCTATGTTGTCAACGACGGTAAGCGATGGTATGTACTACGAAGTTACCTATAATGGAGATAAGAAAGAAGCTTATGTTGATTCGTATAAGAAGTGGAAGAATCAATGTGTTGAAGATTGATAGAAGCTTATATTAAATTAGATATAATATAGAGGGAGTTGAGTACGTTGAAATGGACGGTTAAACAAAAGCGTTTTAAAAAAGAATACTTGGTTGATTTCAATAGTACAAGGGCTGCCATTAGAAGCGGATACAGTGAAAAGACCGCGTACTCGCAAGGTCAACGATTGTTGAAAGTTGTTGAAATGCAAGAAGCTATGCAAAAGGAATCACAGAAACACTCTGATAAGGTTGACATTTCGATTGACAACGTTTTAAAAGACTTGATTGATACTAGAGCCATATGCTCTCAATACATGGTTAAAACAGATGATAAAGGGGTTGAGTCCCTGGACACCGCAGCGGTAAACGGTAGAACTAAAGCTAATGAGTTGCTAGGTAAGTATCAGAAGATGTTCACAGATAAGGTGGAACTATCGGGTAAAGTTGATGGAGATATAAGCTACAGAGAATTAACTAACAAACAATTATCCGATGCAATCGCAGAAAAAGAGAAACTACTCAAAAAATAGATTGTTGGAATTTCAACAGAAAATGGACTTGCTCCACCGTACAGATAGAAGGTGAAACGATGACAAGAAAAGAGAAGGAAGAGTATCTAGCATTACTGGATGAACAGGAAAGACGAATGGTTATAAATAGCTTTTGGTCTTTTTGCATATATATGAATAGCGAGTTTTTCGAGGAAAGAGAGTTCGCAAAAGGTATAGCCCAAGCAATGCAACGTATATTTGACGGCACTATAAAGAGATTGGCGGTGTCGCTACCTCCAAGAGCCGGAAAGTCTTACATGACCTCCTTGTTCGTTGCTTGGTGGATTGGCAAACGCAGGAAAGACGCAATAATGAGAAACACCCATACAGCTAGATTATCATTGAAGTTTTCAAATGATATCAAAGAAATCATAAAGTCGTCTAAATATATAAAGGTGTTTGGAGAGATAGAATTTACAAAAGATGCTGCAGAAGATTGGACGGTTAAGGAAGCCAAAACAGGCATAACGTACTTTTGTGCAGGAGTAGGCGGTAATATAACCGGATTTGGTTGTAACGGTGTTGCAATCCTGGATGATAGTATCAAGAACTTTGAAGAAGCGAGTTCGGATCTCCAACTAGAAAAGAAATGGGAATGGTACACTGGTGTTCACAAGCAAAGAATCGAAGGTGATGCACCCGAAATACATATAGGTACTAGGTGGTCTTGTGATGATATAATGGGCAAGACGGAAGAATTAGGTATGTATGACGAGGTTATAAGAGTCCCTGCACTAATCAATGGCGAAACATTCTGCAAGGCAGTTAAAACAACAGAGCAGTATCTTGAAGATAAGAAGATGCTCCCGGAACATATCTTTGAAGCTGAATTGATGCAGAACCCTATTGAAGTTAAGGGAAGGTTGTATCATCTTAACGAATTAAACCGCTTTACAATGGATGAATTAAAGGGCAAGCCTGATGGTGTTATTAATGCAACAGATACCGCAGATGAAGGAACAGACAGCTTGTGTTCTCCTGTAGGTTACATATATGGAGATAAAATATTTGTAACAGATGTTATATTCACAACGGATCCTATTGAAACGACTCAACCGCTCGTTGCTGCAATGTTAGACAGACACAATGTTAAACGTGCGAAGTTTGAATCAAACAATGGCGGTAAAGGGTTTGCGTTAAAGGTAAAAGAACTTAAAAAAGGTAAAACACATATAGAATGGAAACAAACAGTTTCAAACAAGCACACTAGAATTATGATGGAGTCACCAAACATCAAAGAAAACTTTTATTTCCGTAGTGATGTTGATTCAGGTAGTGACTATTGGAAGTATTTAGATGAACTATGCAAGTATAAGAAAACTGGTGGAAAGACAAACAAACATGATGATGCAGCAGACGGAACAACGATGTTGAGTGAGTTTAGCAACAAGAAAACAATGAAATTTGGCTAGGAGGTATTATGAACGCAAGCGATTTGACAAAACTTGTCCAGGAGTTTTTATCAAGCTATGGCAGGGAAAGAATGATTAAGGGTGTAAGCTACTACAATAACATTACAGACCTTGATAACAAGAACTTCAATATTTACTATTTGGATGGAGAAGCACACGTTAATAAATCGAAGTCCAACGAAAAGACGCATACCAATTATACTAAGAAGGTAGTTGAGCAGGCGGTATCGTACATCTCAGACATCTCATTAAAAAGCGACGATAAATCATACCTTGAGCAACTTGTATTAACATTAGGTAAGGACTTCAAGAAAGATGTTATGGATCTTCACAGGAAATCAAGGCAGCAAGGTATAGCAGGGTTATACTCATATGTCAATGAATCCGGAGAGTTCGCATATTTTCCAGTTAATGGCCACGAACTAATATTTGTATACGATTCAAGCAGAGAAAGAAAGTTATCATACGTTGTGAGAATTTACAGATTCGACTATGTAAACAATAGCGGTGATGTAAAGGAAATATGGAGAGCCGAAGTAATCGACGAGCAATCAACTACATTCTATCAGCAAGATGAAGAAGATCAAGAGTTCCGTATGTTGGTTGAAGGTATCGAAATCACAAAGAATCCTGTTTGGCATTGGGAAACCATTAATACATTAAACGAAGGTCTTACAGTAATCAATGATTGGCAGATAAACCCAATTACAGAAGTTAAAAACAATCCCTCCAAGCAATCTGACCTTGAAGATATAAAAGGCTATATAGACGCTATTGAGATTGTTTCTAGTGGATTTGTTAATGATTTGGCAGACGTTAGACAGGTATTGTGGGCTATAAAAGGTTACAATGGAGATGATCCGGCAGAAGCACAGAAAAACATACAAGCATTTTCGACAATATTACTAGATGCCGATGAAGGTTCAGGAATTGAAGCTAAAACAATAGAAATCCCTGTAACGGCAAGAACAACATTGTTGGAGTGGTTAGACAAGAAAGTTTACGAAATGTCATCAAGTGTTAATATGAACGAGTTGAGAGGTGGAAATCTCACAAACGTATTGATAAAGGCATATTACACAGAGCTGCAGAATAAAGTTGAACTCGTAGAATTGGAACTAAGAACAGCAATCAATAATCTTGTTATATTGGCAACTCAGTATATTAACAAGGTCAAGAAAACCAGTTATGATCCTAACAAGATTGAAATAATATTCAAGTATGACCAAATATTTAACCAGGTTGAATTGGTTGAAATGATAATGAAATCTTCGGGGCTTGGAGTTGTATCGAAAAGAACAATGATGGAGAAACACCCTCTTGTAGATGATGCAGTAGAGGAACAAAAACGACTTGATGCAGAGAAGAAAGAGGAACTTGCTAGTTTAGGTAATGATATGGGGTTCGGTGATGAATAATGCCATCAAAAGAGTATTGGACTAAAAGAGAGGAACTAAGAGCCGCTAGACTATACAATCAAGCCGACAAATCATTAAAGGACTTGAAGTCTATCTTTTATGAAGCTAACCTAAAGATTAACAAGGAAATATCATACTTCTATACACAATACGGAATCAACATGAAATCACCAGTATTTGAAACACTGAAAGACGGCACACAAGTATTGAAGGGTGAGTCAATTAAAAGAACTGTACCAATGTATGAAGCAAGCAAGTATAAGAGGCTAGACAGCCTTAAAAAGCAACTCAATTTAATTCTAGGTGATATGGCTAAAGATCAGAAAGCTTATATGATTACAGAATTAAAGCTATTAGCACAAGAATCATACACTACACAGTATTTTAATATATTTGAGGGTTATGGAACAGGATGGAGTTTTGATCAACTAGATCCTAAAATGATTAATCAGTTAATTTATAATCCTGTTAATGGTCAAGACTTTAGTAAAAGAATTTACACCAACAGAAATTTACTTGCTAATCAAGTTCAACAAGAGTTAGACAATGGACTTATACAGGGCATTTCTACCCGAGACATGACCAAACGTATAGAGAAGAAGATTAAACCGCTTCTAGTGGACGATAAGAAGGGTGCAGCGTATCGAGTAGCAGAAACATTGATGAGAACAGAGATAACAAACACATATGCACAAGCTACATTACAAGGCTATAGAGAAAGCGGTATAGTTAAAGAATATGAATATCTTGCTACACTGGATAATAGAACAAGTAGTATTTGTCAAGATCTTGACGGTAAAGTATTCAAGTTAGAAAACGCAACAACAGGATTAAACTATCCACCTATGCACCCAAATTGTCGTTCAACAACCCTTTCCAAGTTTGACGATGATGTATTTGAGCGTAGGGCAAGGGATGAAGAAGGGAACACCTACACAGTGCCTTCTAATATGAATTACAAGGAATGGAAAGCGGTTCATGTGGATAAGACAATGACACAGGCAGAGTGGAAAAGGAGTAAATAATGAAAATGTTACTTGAGGATATGGAAATTGAAGGCGTTGTAATGTCAAAAGGCATGGAGTTTTCAGAGGGTGCGGATAATACTATAGTGTGGTCAAAAGGTAAAATAGCCATTACAGTTTGTATGGAATGTTTCAAAGATAATCAATTAGCAGACTACTACAAGGAATGACGAACGATTAACAACATTGAAATATAAACGTTCGTATGGTATAATAAGTAGATAATAATTTAAATTTAGACTATTACAAATACAGGGAGCCGGAACGCTTCGCCAAAACTAAAGGAGAAAAGATGTTAGAGAAATTAAAAGAGTTGCTAGGCGAGGAATTGTCAGCACAAGTAGAAACAAAGTTAGGAACTGTAGAACTTGCGATAATGAATGATGGAACAGTGGTCAAAGCTGATAAGCACGATACACTTAAAGGGGATTTACGATTATTGCAAGAGAAGTATGATGCGGACCTAAAGAAAGTAAACGCAGATTTGACAACAGCGATAACTAATGCGGGAGATTACGACACGCTAAAGGGAACTTTGGCAACGTTGCAAGGCGATAATGCTAAGTTATCAGAGGATTTCGGCAAAGAACTTAACACTATAAAAATCAATTCAGCCATTAAGGTTGACTTGGTGAAAGAACAGGCCAAAGACATTAAATCAGTATTGGCACATATAGATCTTTCAAGGGTTACACTTGACGGTGAAAACTTGATTGATTACACAGAACAACGAGACAGCACAAAAAAAGACTTTCCTTATCTATTCGGTGAAGAAGTACAGAAGGGTAACAAAATAACAGACACGAAAGATCCCGATAAACAAAAAAACCCTTGGTCAAAAGAACATTTCAACTTGACGGAACAAGGTAGAATTGTTAGGGAGAATCCTTCACTAGCCGAAACAATGAGGAATACTAAATAGGAGGACACACAATGGCAGCAACTAAAATAGGCGATATAATAGTACCTGAGGTGTTTATACCTTATGTAACAGAGAAAACAGCCGAACTATCAGCATTTGTAAAATCAGGAATAATAGTACCTGACGCAAGACTTGACGCATTAGCAATGCAAGGTGGAAAACTTATCAATATGCCTTTCTACACAGATTTAGCAGGTGATGACGAGGTTCTTTCAGATTCAGGTTCACTTACTGCGGGAGCAATTGGAACTGGTAAAGACATTGCAGCATTGCTTCAAAGAGGTAGAGCGTGGGGAGTTAATGACCTGGCTAAAGCACTTTCAGGTGATGATCCAATGGCAGCAATAGGAAATCTTGTGGCTGAATATTGGGCAAGAAGAGAACAAGCAATATTGATTGCAACTCTAGGTGGAGTATTCCTTGATAACATAAACGATTCAAGTGACCACATTAATGATATAGCAATTGAAGAAGGAACAGCAGCAACAGAAGCAAACCTGATTGGAGCAGAAGCTATAATAGATGCTTCAACACTATTAGGCGATAACGCTAATATGGTGGTAGCAATAGCGATGCACTCTAAGCCTTATTCAAGACTACAGAAGCTTAATCTTATTGACTTTGAGCCAACTAATACTCAAAACATCGGATTTGGAACATATCTTGGTAAGACTGTTATAGTTGATGATACTATGCCAAAAACCGCAGGATCTACAGATGGTTACAAATATACATCATATATCTTTGCAAAAGGAGCGATTGGTAGAGGTGAGGGAATGGCACCAGTACCATTTGAAACAGATAGAGATTCACTAGCAGGAACTGACTACATGATTCACAGAAGACACTTTATACTTCATCCTAGAGGAATTGCGTTCCAATCTGATACAATTACAGGAACAACACCATCAAATACAAATCTTGCACTTGCTGCAAACTGGGACAGAGTTTATGAATCTAAAAACGTCAGAATTACATCGTTGGTAACTAACGGTTAAAGGAGGTTACTAAATGAGTAAACTTGCAAAATTAAAAGAAAAAGCCTTTAAGTACAGTATGAAAGGTTTTTATGAATATATGGAAATGCAGGAAAAGGCATTGAATGGTGATATGGTGCTTGAAGTAACCCCGGCAACGTTGGGAAGCTCGGCAGCCACTATTGCAACAAGAGATGTAACAGTTAAGCTACTTGATGCAGACGGAAACGCTCATTCTTGGTTTAACGGTACTTTTGCCATTGCAGTTGATGACGTTACTGACGGAGATGGAACCTCGGCTATAGAAGATTCAGCAACTACAGTTACTATGGTTGAAGGTGTTGGAACGTTTACAATCGAGTACAGCGACACCTGGGCAGAAGCAGACACCGAAACATTGACAGTAACAGGCGGTACATTGCTTGGTTATACAATTACAGACAAAACAAGCGTTGACACGCTAGTAGCTTAATAAATAGCGGATGCCTAAATAGTGTCCGCTTTATTTTTAGGAGGAATACAATGGGACTTTGCGGTTTCAACAGAATGAGGCGAGAACAAGAAGCTAAATTGAAAGAAATCATAGAACCAACAGCAGATGATATTAGACAACAAGCTAAAGCATTAGGCATCAAGTCTTGGCATGTTAAGAAAATAGAAAAGTTGATTAAAGAAATCAAGGAGGTAAATAATGGATAGACAAACAAGATTAATGGAAACGTCATTAGGCAATCAAGGATCTAAAGCCATAACCGGAGTTGTAGCAGTAACACCAACAGCAGGGAATTTCTTCACTTGTCTGCAAGTTATTGAAGATGCACAAGTATCAGCGCAGACAGACGTAGATATAGTTAATGCGGATTTATCGACAATCACAACAATACCTGCAGGACAGTTTATATATGGAAAGTGGAAATCAATTACATTAACAAGCGGTTCAATGATAGGTTACTATGAAAAGCCACTTTAAGGCGGTGAAATTATGTTAGGATTAGGATTAGGAATAAACAAACAAAATGCGGGTGCAGTGGCCATGGCACCTACGCAAGACTTGCTATACAAACAAGCACCACTAACAAGTAAAAATAGCACAACTTTCTTCGGTGATTCTTCGGCAAACTTCGTATCAGAAATAGGTCACGAGTTCCAAAACACCCACCTAGTAGGAGATGGAGCAACAGCAATATCTTTCTATGCTGCATTAGATGGCAAATGGATAAGATACTACAACGTGAACACTTTAGCATGGGTAGAGGTAGTCTATAACCACGCAACTGGATTAATCCTCTCACTAGGTTTAGAAGTCCTTGAAATGTATACAGAGTTAGGCGATGTGTATGCTTTGGAAGAAGTTGTTGGAGATGTATTCTATAATCTGAAAGGTTCTGACAATGGAAGTACAACAGCTACAAGTACAACGCTCGACACTTTTAGAGCAGGACGAAACGATATAGTTTCTAACTTCGTGCATGAGAATAGAGGGAAGGTTACTCATCAATTTGGATATAGTATTGGTTCAAGTAACGAGATTGTACCGCCTGTTATGGACAATATTAGAGGGTTAGATATTAGCAATCCGACAGGATACGATGCAATAGGTGGCCTCTTGCAATATGTAGGCAAGATAAAACTACCTTTGTACCTAAAGGATAGCGGTGCATTGAAAGGTAACGGTACAGACAACTACATTGATTTAGGACTTGCACCCATTGACTCCGCTGATTGGTATTGGGAAGTGTTAGGGAAATTCAACAGTTTAGATAGTACATTTGAACTAAATGGTTCACGAGAAGCAACTAACAATGATAATTTTCATTGGGGCATTAACCCTAACGATACTTGGCAACTAGGGTATAAAAACGATACAGAAAGGAGTGTAATTTCGGCTGATACAGATTTACACATTTTTAAATGTTGTGGCAATGGCAAATTTTATATTGACGATGTTTTAACTATAGATAAATCACTTGTTATAGGAAATATAGCAACAATAGTTTTATGGTTAGGTGGCAGAAATTTAGATGGTTCACTAATATATCCGTCTAACTTCACCGCTCTATATTCAAAAATAGTTTATCAGGGCGAGACGTTGCAGTACATTCCTTTTAGTGGATACGCCCCATCGACAGACTTAGCGGCTTATTCGTACATCGACAAGGCAGGGACGAACGCAGAATATACTTTAGAAGGTACTGTGGGTGCAAGCAATATAGTTGCACAAGATTCCTACCACGAGAACATGACGAATGGGTTTGACTTATGGCAGAATGATACAGATTCAACTTATTATAGAGTTCCATTCGATGAAGATGGAAATTCGATATTGACAAGTGGGGGAACGCTTGCGGGTTACACATGGGTATCACGTCACCCTCAACCTTCAAACCACCTTCTTCCTTGCGAAACTAAATTTGAGATGGCAAGAGAGCCTATGATAGTTCAACATACTAACTTTTTCAGAGATGATGCTATGCGGACTATGGACTATGATGATATATTCGACTTCAAAAATAAAATCTTCGTGAGAGATAAAGACATATATAAAGACAGATTATTAGTATATAAAAGCGAATTAAGTGGAAGTGCTTTAACGAGAGCAATCAATTACACTTCACCGTATGAAGAGTATTTCAGAATAGAAATGCTTGCGGGGTTAATGGACTTTTCTATTGCAAATGCAGATAATGTGAAATGGTATTTTCCAGATGGCACAACATCAACTGCGGATAAACCCGCTAAGACATTAGCATCAGATGGAATTGTTTATCTGACGTGTAGTGATTTTAGCAAAAGCAATATAGAGATAAAGGATAATGGAACAGATGCAAAATATGTAGGGGATACGAGTGACTTCCCTAATTTTATATACTACGCATCCTTCTACAGCACATCAGTAACAGGAGATGTTGCAGATATAAAAGCAACAAACACCGCAATCTTCTACAACACCGCAGTAACAGGAGATGTTGCAGATATAAAAGCAACATACTACGCAAACTTCGGCGGCACATCAGTAACAGGAGATGTTGCAGATATAAAAGCAACATACTACGCAAGCTTCGCCAGCACCGAAGTAACAGGAGATGTTGCAGATATAAAAGCAACAAACACCGCATCCTTCTACAACACCGCAGTAACAGGAGATGTTGCAGATATAAAAGCAACATACTACGCAAACTTCGGCGGCACATCAGTAACAGGAGATGTTGCAGATATAAAAGCAACAAACACCGCACGCTTCTACAACACAGCGGTAACAGGAGATGTTGCAGATATAAAAGCAACAAACATCGCACGCTTCTACAACACAGCGGTAACAGGAGATGTTGCAGATATAAAAGCAACAAACATCGCATACTTCTACAACACAGCGGTAACAGGAGATTTGGGTGGATTGCACCCAATAACAAATTATTTAAATCTATCTAGCACAACTGTATATGGTGCTTACACACAAGTTACAGGAACGAGCGTTCCGTCCACCACAGACCTTTCAGATACATCAATGACAGCAACGGACATGGATAATACATTAATTGCGTATGCGGCAACAACAAGAAACGGTGGTTCATTTACAGCAACAAATATGACTAGAACATCGGCATCAGATGCGGCGGTTGCAACTTTAGAGGGTTCCCCTAGAAACTGGACTATTTCTGACATAACTAAAGTAGTATAAAGGAGGTAAAAATATGATTAAGGCTTACAATTTAGACAAAAAAGCAATCAACACAATGCTTGACGATGGAGTAGAGCTAGAAGGTTTTATTGGTGGGTTTAAAGTTACTGACTTGACTGCCGAAGTGGTAGGATTGCCGAATTGCGAAGATATAACTTACACACAAAATGATGACGAAGTTGAGACTATCGCGAGACGTAATCTGACGGTTGATGAATATTTTGGCACGAAGAGAGAAGTTGACGGAGTAACCTATGTATACGCACAGATTAAGCGAGGGAAGAATTATAACTATACCACAGGTGCAGAATTAATTATATTAAGAGATTTATTTGGTAAGGAAAATTTGCTTACCAAAAGTGAGTGGAATGATTTAATTGTCGAAATTCCAACCGAAACTATGATTTAGCTTTAAGTAATCTTATAAAATTGTCATTTTATGAGATGTGAAAATAGACCCCTGTAACCGTTGCAATCACAGGGGTTCAGCACCAAAAAAGTGGAATAAAAGCAAAAACTACTACTTTTGGAGGAAAACATGGCAGAAGACAAAATGTTACCAGAATGTGCAGAAAAAAATCGGCAAAATAGAAAGTCAAATATGTACTATTTTTAAAAAAATGAATACTATGGATGATATTAAAGATATTGCCACAAAACTATCTGTTTTAATGGAAAGAAATGAAATAGATAATATAAAATAATAAATTATGAAAGGAAAACTAAATGGTAACAATTAAAGGTGAAATGACTAAAGAAAAACTCAAAAGATACATGGACGAAGGAAACACCGTAGAAGGTTTCAAAGGTGGCTTCATGTGTGCTAACCTTGACGCGCCAGTTGACATCAGATTACCCCATTCTGTCAATGTGGAGTGGGTACAAGATGTAAAGGGCGAGGTTGAAACTTCAATCGAAACTGTATTGACAATCAAGGAGTATTTCAACAACATTGAGGATAACTATGTGTTTGCTAATGTACGAACAAAGACCAAAGGCATCTACAACTATCCAAACGGCGAACAGTTAAAAATTATGATGGAAATGTTCGACGGCGATAACATAGTTGAGGAACTTGATTTCAAAGTTAAGGTGGCTGATATTAAGTTTGCGAAGGCTTCGATTGATAAAGAGATCATTGAGAAAGAGGTAATAGAGAAGGTGGAAAAAATTGTTAAATGAGATACTAAATTATCTAAATAATTATTTCGCTGATACGGATTATTCATTTGAAACAGCTTGCACCTTTACAGCTTCGGATACAATAGCCGGGGATTTTGCAGATACTTACATAATGGGGGAATACATTAGAATCAAAGATACACGCTTGAACGACGGTGTTTACCTAGTCAAAACTGTATCGGACATAGAAATAACTATTGATGCTACAGTTGATTTGACAGTTAGGACAGAAGCAGAAGTCACGGCAAAGATCACAAAAGCCGATATCCCCAGGGATTTGATTTCATTAATAGCAGAAATAAAAACATACAACACTAGCGGAATAGTACCGATTGCAAGCGAATCACAAGGAAACAGAAGTGTAACATATGTAAAAGATTCATCATGGAAATCAGTATACACTGGAATGCTTTCGAACTACAGAAAATTGAGGTGGTGAAATGTTTCAAACCGATACAGTATATTTACAGACAAAAGTAGAAACCAATACATTGGGTTCAATTGCTATAGTTTGGACAAAAGGAACTGCGGTTATTTGCGACGTTCAAGACATCAACAAGGAATATGTATTTGTAAACTATGGATTAACAGGAGCTAGTGAGTACAAGCAAATATTCGACCATACACAAGCTTCTTGGGTATTAGGGGAACAGGTATCTTACTTGGATGAGCAATGGCTTGTAAGGCTTGTTAATAAGAATATGGGTAAGATCGGAAACTCTAATCACATTTATGTTATAATAAGCAAGGTGATTTAATGAAAACCTCAGATCCAAAAGTTATGCAAAAGATATTTGCTAAGAAATTCAAGGCGGTAGCTGATAATATCGACGAATCATTAATAGAGATTGGCGAACGCGGGGTAAATTACTTGAAACTTGAATCGCCAGTTGATAGTGGAAGGCTAAGGGGTTCAATGTCATACCTGGTAAATAAAAAGGTTTATACTCCAATATGGGACAGTGAGAACAAAGATGGCGACGAACTTAAAAAGAAGAAAGAAAAAGATTCAGTTATAATTGGCACAAATGTTATATACGCACCTTCAGTAGAATATCTTGCAAAGAACGGTTCGGCAGGCTTTATGTACAAGGCTTACAAACAAACTAAAAAGGTAGCAAAAGATATATTTAAAAAAGGCATGCAGAAGGGGATGAAGAAATGAAAACAGAAACTCAACTAAGAGCAGAGGTTTACAATGCAATTACAAGTATAGCAACGGTTTCATGGTTATCAAAACCCACAACATCAGATGCATTCCCCCTTATGACCTATCAATTACTTTCTTCTTCGAGCGAATACAGTTTCGGAGTGGTCAGAAGTGCAGAAGATAGAGCATTTCAGATAGATTTGTATGTTGCGCCGGATGATATAGTTAATGGTGACAATAAGCTCGATGCAATAAAAACAGCAATGGAAAATATTGACTATAGACAATCAGGAAGTACAGCAGAATTTCTTGACACAGACTTGAATAAAGTTATAAAAGTCACACGATGGGAGCGGTACAATGTTTAAAAAGTTATGGGATAGAATATCAGGTAAAAAATATAACGAAATGGACAAGGTGCTTTTTGACCTGGGGAACAAATTAGATAGTTTAATTAGACAGCAGAACAAGAAAAACAAGGAAATTGATTCAAGGCTACAACAAATTTACAACGAATCTCATCCACAAGTGATGGGACAAAAGGAGAAATAAGATGGCAATTAAAGGATGCGGAGCAAGTTTTTATTTAGGAGCTAATGCAGTAGCAGAACTGAACAGTGTATCAAATGCGATAACTGGTGAAACTCTTGATGTTACAACTTTTGACAGTTCGTGCTTGAAAGAGTTCATAGCTGGTATAAGAAGCGGAACAATGGACATATCAGGTTTTTATGACCCGACTGACGCAACTGGCCAAGCTGCTATGTTTACCGCCTTGTTGGCAGGAACAACACTTACAACTACACAACAACCAAAGATTTTATACGATGCAACAAACGGATTCAGTGCAGATGGTGTTATTTCTTCATTGTCTACTTCAGCTAGTGTTGACGGCACAGTTGAGTTTTCAGCATCAATACAGCTTACTGGTACAATTACAGTAGAAATAGCAGTAGAAACAGCGTAGGAGGTGTTATAAATGGCACTACAAGGACATTTAGTTGAGATTTTATCAGCATCAACAGGAACAGCAATGACGGATGAAGCCACAACAACAGCCGATGATACCATATATCAAATCACAGACTCAGCAAAAAGGATAATAGATTTAAACACCGCAATAGTGGTTGAAGATTCCACAGTTACAACAACAGAAAAATATACAATTGACTATCTGAATGGCAAGATCACATTTGATAGTGTTGATGCAGGAAGGGCTATAACTGTAACAGGTGCGTACCTAACACCCACAACAGTAGCGACAGCCGACGAATACTCTTTTAATGGTGTATCAGACGTGTTAGAGAAAACACCCTTTCACGTTAATTATAAGGAGTTTGAATCTGGGTTAGTTACTGCAACAATAACACTAGGAAGATTCTTTGTAACAGACGATTTATTCACAGATGACATATTAAATGGCAAGTATAAAATAATAGTTATAAATGTGGATGATACACACAGCATCAAAGCGTATGGACTATTAACATCAACCGGAGTAGATTCACCAGTTGAAGGATTAGTTAAAGAATCAATGAACTATCAAGTCACAAATCAAATAGAGGTTGCATAAATGAAAAAAGATTTATTTGAACTAAAATTAAAAGAAGAATCAATCGAGATAGAAGGTAATAAAATAATAGTAAAAGAACTTACGGCAGGAGAAGCATCAAAGTATCAACATTCTTTGTATACATTTGTTAGCGGAAAGCCAGTGGTAAAGGTTGAAGCTGCGGAATTGAAGTTGATAATTCTTACATGCCACGATGAAGAAGGTAATAAATATTTTGAAATGTCAGATTTAGAGAACATTAAAAAAATGCCTTCGAGAATATCAGAGCAATTATACAACATTGCTAAAAAATTAAACGATCCTCCAAAGGAAGAAGTAGTAAAAAACTAACAAGCAATCCATTCAGGCTGTTTTTATATCGTTTAGCTTGCGAACTAGGAAAGACGGTTCGTGAGTTAGAACGAGAATTAACAGCAACAGACGTTGCAGAATGGATTGCTTACTTTGAATATCTTGAAGAATTGAGAGGTGATAAAAAGTGATAGACGTAGGAACGCTAGTGATGAAAGTTGCAGCTGATACAAGCAAGTTTACGAGTGGAATCGGTAAAGTGACTAAGTTAGTTGGTGGAATTGCTAAAGCAGCAGCAGTTGCAGGATTAGCAGCAGGAGCAGGACTTGCAGCGATAGGTAAACAAGCTATAGATTTAGCACAAGAGCAAGAACAAGCAGAAGCAAGACTCGAAAGTATAGGTAAAAAAGTTGCTGGTGCAACAGATTTGCAGATTGAAAGTTTGAAAGAGTTAGCTGCCGAAACACAAAAATACACAACATTCGGTGACGAAGTCATAATTGCTGGTCAATCTCAAATATTGTCTTTTGGAGCAACAGCAGAACAAACAGAAGCTTTAACAGGTTCGTTGGTTGATATGTTAGCAGCTACAAAAGGAACTACAGCAACTCAAGAAGATGCTATCAATGCAGCTAATATCTTAGGTAAGGCATTAGATGGACAGGCTGGATCTTTGAGTCGTGTTGGTATATTGCTTAACGAAGAACAAGAAGCACTTATTAAGAACGGAACACAAGCAGAGAGAGCAGCAGCGCTTGTGGACATACTAGAATCCAATTATGGAGGATTAGCAGAAACACTTGCCAAAACTTCAGCAGGACAAATGCAACAAGTTAAAAACGCACTTGGCGATATAGGAGAAAGAATAGGCTTTATGCTTCTTCCAAAACTTAATGATTTTTTAAAGTGGGTTACGTCTAATATGCCAAAGATTGAATCATTTCTTACTAAGGCAATGGATAATGGAGTAAAAGCATTTGACTATGCAGCTAACTTTGTAGATACAAAACTAATACCTATTTTTAATAAAATTAGCGATTGGTGGGCAATAAATGGAGAAGCAGTAGGCACAAAGTCAAAGGAAATCTTTGACAAAGTTGTAGCAAATGCCAAAATAATGTGGGACTTTTTCACAGTTCATATAATGCCAATGTTAAGTGATTTTGTGGGATTTGTTATGGAAAGAGTGCCGCCAATATTTGATGTAATGAAAAGGGTATTCGACGGAATAATGAAAGTAGTCAAACCAGTATGGAATATATTTGAGAAAGTATTGTATCCGGCAATTAAATTAGTTGTAAATTATGCAATGGATCATCTTGAAAGTTTGCTAGATATCACAACAACAGTATTTGAAGCTATGCTTTCACCAATACAAAGTGTAGTTGAAGTTATAAGTGGTATTGTGGATTGGTTCGATAAGCTATTCGGAAAGATGGACGATTACTCTAACAAAGATATAAAAGCGCCAAAGGTTGAAACACCGCTAGGGTTTGATGATGGACTACCCGAGTTAGGCACAAACACCTATACACCAGGGATTTTAACAGCACAACAGTTGTCAGGTAGCAACGAATCAGTTACGCCAATGACAAGCAATTCAAGAAGCAAAGCAGGAGATGTAAACATAACTATTAGCAATCCATCATTTAGCAACAAACGTGACGTAGATAGAACCATGAACCTAATGGTAGGCAGATTGAAACTTGAGGGAGTGAATCCATAATGGCTTATACACTAAAAATAAATGCAGTAGATAAAACCTCTTTATGGCTTCGACCTTCAACGGTTATTGAAAAAGGTGCAGATGATAAGAATTATGCAGAATTTCAGTTAATAGCAAAAGCTACAGACTTGGGCGCTAGTGATGGATTAATAGCAGGACAAGATGTTAAGATATACGAAGATACAACACTTATATTTGGGGGAGTGGTCAAAGAATTTAAGATGGACAACTATGAGCCAGGCATAGGGAGCGATAAAAAGCTCCTTGTGTCAGTAAGTTGCAAGGATTACAACGACATTCCATCGAGAAGAGTAACTTCATCATATTTCACAACTACGACAGCAGGAGCCATTGTGACAGCTATGGTTGACGATGTATTGGGCTTAACAGGATACGATGAAGGAATCACAGCCGGAACTATTTCAGCCGGTGCAACAATCGACATTTACTCAGTTAATGCAAAGACAGCTAAAGAAGTTCTTGACGACATGGCAGAAGCTTCAGGGTTCAAATGGTACATTAACAATGCAAAAGAATTAAACTTTATAGAAGATGATACCGTCACCGCAGCAGCACACGAACTACTAGAAACGGCACCAACATTCACAGATTTTAATATCACTAGAGTTTCAATATCACTAGAAAACTACCGTAATAAACAGTGGGTAACTGGATCGGTCGATTCAACAGGAACACTTGTCAATGTAGCGGTTGAAGACGCAGTGGAAATAACAGCAAGAGCAGGAATCGAGGGTGGTTCGGGTGTTTATGGAAATGTTATAAGTTCCGACGAATCACAGGACAGCACAGACGCAGAAGCGGTAGGGGACAACGCAATCAAGCGTTATGGTACAATACCCTATGTAATAGAATTTGAATCAGGTACTAATGACTGGGTGGCAGGGACAAAATTAAAGGTTAATGTTCCGTCAATGGGAATAAACACAGATACTTACTTCTTGATTGAAAATGTAACCCTTGAAGATGTTGGAACAGTTTTTAGGTCAGTAATAACAGCCACAAGGCGAGATGGTACGGAGTTTTCAACACAGAGGTCAGAAGGCAGCATTGAATATTTCGCAAAGATGGCAAAGAAAGCAAGTGCAGCCAGTTCGACAGTTGGAGATGTGGAAGTTCAAACACTTGAAGTAGCTAACGAAACAGCCTATACAGCGTTTACAACTGAACAAGTATTGGATAGTATAGATGTTGACTTCAAAGAAGATACGATAATGAATTTTCAAGTTAGAACGGATTTGACAGCTTCGGAGACGTCAGCTTATACGGTGAAATTAAGAGTTGATGGAGTAGCAGAAAAAACAACAGTTTGGTATATGGCAGACACAAACAAAGATGGCAGAATGTTCAACGGTGCAATAACAGGCATAGCAGCAGGAACCAAAACAGTTGACGTAACAGTGACACCAGTATCAGGAAATGGTACAATAGCAATAGATGAGTATCAATTGACTTTGATTATTGCGGATTCAGTGGTTGAACCAGTAGAATCGGGAGCCTCCGACGGTTATGTTTTAGGTGGCGAAAATTCCGTCGGCACTAAAGTATTGACAAATGATGGTTTTAACCCCGAATTAAATGCGTGGACAAATAAAACAGACCTGCCAAGTCCGGCAAGAGAGGAATTTCCAACGGTTAATATATCGGGTAAAGGTTATACTTTTGGGGGCAATGATTTAGGTGGAGGAATCCAAGATAATGATGAATACGATTCGTCAGGTAACAGTTGGGCAAATAAAACAGACCTGCCAAGTCCGGCAAGGTACGCGGCAGGTGGGTTCGCTATTGACGACAAAGGTTATATATTAGGCGGTTACACGAGTTATTTATCAGATAATGACGAATATAATCCAATAGGTAACAGTTGGGCAAATAAAACAGACATACCCAGTCCCGCAAGGCGATATTTGCAGGGTGCTTATGCAGACACTAAGGGCTATATAATGGGCGGTAGAGCAGCTAGTACAGATTACAGATACGGTTTATCGGATAACGATGAATACGATGCCTCCGGGGACAGTTGGGCAGCTAAAGCTAATATGTTGCTAGGTATGCAGCATCCGGGTATGGCTTCCATGTCGGGCAAGGTGTACGTATTTGGGGGCTATGGTGCAGTTGCAGCCCAGACAAGGACTGACGAATACGATCCGAGCGGAAATAGTTGGACAAATAAAACACCAATGCCCAGTCCGGCTAGATATGCGAGTGCGTGTTTTTCTGTTAAGGATAAAGGGTATAGCTCGGGAGGGTATAAGAATTTATCGGACACTGATGAATATAACCCTACAGGAAACAGTTGGACAAGTAAAGCAAATACATTAGCTTCGAGAGAATACGCTTCCGGAGTTGCGTTATAGGAGGAAAAAATGAATATAAAAGCAAAGATATTTTACGATGTTTTAAACAGAGATATAAAAGCAAATAGAGTGGATATAATAACATTTTTAGAGAGCAAAGACTGCGATGCTAAAGTTGAAACTTTGAAAAGTCAAATTTCAACAATCCCAACAGATACAAAGCATGGTAAAAAGATAGATTTCGTTAGAACAAGAGACAGCAAGTCAAAGGTGATAATGAGCCAAGTTCTCCAAGATATTGACGATGTACCGGAAATTATTCAAACTTGGGCAGAAGGCAGAGCCTATGACAGCTTTTTAAATAGTTGCCTTGACTATTTGTACAGCAAGGAAGTTGAAAGAGCCACCGCATGACAGATATTAACGAACTATTAAAAGACCATCAATTATATCATTCAGATTTTCAAATGGACAGATTTATCACAATGAGATCAGGCGGTACGGAATACGGACAATATAAGCAGGCACTAAGGGAACTGGACAAAAGACGCAGAGGGTTAAAAGAATTATACGTTGAAAAAGCACTCTTGAAACTTGAAATCAACAAACTAAATTTTCCAATTATCAGACACTTCAAAAAGAACAAAATTAACAATGGTAAAAAAATAATGGCAATGGAAGATTTGGACAAGAATATATTTGATACAGAAAGAGAGTTTAAACGGTTCTACTCACAAGCCGAATGTTTAAAAGTTAAGATCGGTGAACTAACACCCGAAAAGAAAGAACAACTTGAAATTGAAATGTGGGAGTTCAAGATTAAAGAATTATGCTTATTGGATCAGGTTTCAACTGGTAAAGTTTCAAAGAACACCTACGAATTAATAGGGGTTTGTCCACCCAATATAAGAAAAGAACTTCTAGGGTTTACAAATCCTGCAAATTTAAACAAGTTAGGGGAATGGTACGACGCACAATACCAGGAAGAATACGAGATCATCCAACTTCCTGATATTCCGATTAGGAAACTACTAGAGGGATAATACATGATAGAATTTGTAGAACAAAACATAATAGTAATTGCTATGGGTGGGATTGTATCTGCCGGAGGTGTAGGGTTCAGATACTTGAAATGCAAAGTAGATGAAGTACAACATATAAAAGATTGCGTTCTCGCAATTAATGCAGATAGATTAGAACATCTATGCGAAAGAGCAATCGAATCAAAAGTTTGTTCATTCAACGACAGAAGAAAAATCAAAAGATTATTTGTGGCGTATGAGGGATTAGGCGGTAACGGATATTTAAAAGAAATGGTAGGCATTGTTTATAATTTACCTTACGAATTGGAGGAACAATAATGGATATATTGACTTTAATGGTCGTGTTTTTCTTATTAGCAACAATAATTAAAATTGCAACAGATAACATTGTATCAATCTTGAAGCCTTTTAAAGACTTTCAAGAGTTCAAATTAATAATAGCATTGGTGATAACTGGGTTTGGCGTAAGTGGATTAAATATAGGAGTTCTTCAGACACTAAACATTATTGGAGAAAATAGCCTTTATTGGTTCCATTACTTTGATATTACATTAACAGTGTTGTTTTTAACTTCAGGAGCACAAGCAATACACAAGTTATCCGATGCTTGGACAGAATACAAGAAAGCACCCACTAACACAGCCATTTAAATTAATTAGACTACGGATTGCTTGCTTAAAGTGTAAAAACTTGTCGTAGGCAATCCTTTTGCTTTACAGGAGGAAATATGATATATACGGTAACTTATGCACACTTAAAAGAAATAAAATGTTATAAAAACCAATTAGTCAATTATAATGATGAAATTGGCATCATTGGAAACTCAGGAGCGAGCGACGGAATACATCTGCACATTGATTGTGTTGAAGGGAAACACCTTGCTAGGGATTATACCTTAATGAACATTTACACAGGTAATCCAAAGTCGTCTAAAAAACAACTTGATTATTTTATATCGCATGATTTATTCCAATTCAAGTATAATATTCGTACAGAGTACAACGCACTTGAATATTTCAAATTATATAAAAGACAGCATCCAGGATATGACATAGTACCTGATGATAGAAAAACCACAACGGGACACTACACAGTTTATTATAATAGAAAATTTACAGGAAGGGTGGTATTTGCCGGCTTCAATAAGTATTACGGTAATCACGTTATGATTTGTTATGATACACTGGATTATTTGGAGAAAGAAGAAATCAACATACCCGAAGTAATCGCACCGAAACCAGTTCTATATAATGACGTAGGGAGCGAATATCTGGGGCATCAAGGCACTTTGTATTCAATGACAAGCAAACATACCACTAACCATACATTCGGGCAGATAGAGGACATTAGATATATAAAAGTAAGACCGGAGAATCTAGGAATCGTAGTGGGAAATAGTAGAATTATGGATCTTGACTATCCAGGAGTAAATGGAACATTCTTCTGGTGGGACAATGCAGGAAACCCATACCCGACAAGTATATTAAAAATAAAAGATAATATCTTACGAGCAGAATCGAACCATGGACCCTGTCCACAATCTGTATTATGTTACTACACAGACGGAAAACTTGGGATTGAAGTTGTCAACAATGTATCAGAGTTATCCAAGCCTACCCATTGGGCAATTGGTGGAGTTGGCTTATACAACAAAGATAACGAAGGATTTACTGGTGCTTATGCAGATATATGGAGAAAGGCAAACCATACCAGTATAGGATATGATTCAGAGGGGTTCATCTACCTTGTGCGGTCTTGGAATGTATTAAGGGTACAAACTATCGACCATATGAAGAAACTTGATTGCGTAGCTTATATGGGACTAGATAGCGGAAGTAGTAATCAAATCAAAACAAAGGACTGGCAAAGACCTACAAATAAATATGATTGCAGAAAAGTAAATACTTTACTGGTTGCACTTAAATAACAAAAGTAGTATAATTAATCTATCAGGTACAGCGGATTTATAAATTTTAACAACAATAATTGTGTTTCATCTTTTCGACAAAGACCGCTGCACCAAGCAATCATACTTTTTTTAGAAATACCTCCTTCATTTATTTTTAAGAAGCCACTCCTATCAGGGTGGTTTTTTAGTGCCAAAAGTGATATAATAAGCTATTCATAGTTGCTAGGGTAACTCATGTATATAATAAATGTTTTAGGGCAAGCCACCTTTTAGTAGGGGTGGTTTTTTAATGCGAAATTATCGAGTAGTTGGAACTTGTAAGGATTACTTACAGGTTGGAATAGTTCTTTATTTATGGTATAATATAGGCAAGTGGGACATGGTCTAATTAGCCTTTCTCCGAAAACCTACGTAAAGTAGGAGATTACCACTAAAATAATTCTACGTGGGAGAACTAAATGCAAACTATTTATCGTGTCAAAAAAGATAAGGATAATCCTTATGTAATGATTAACAAAACTATATTTGAAAATGGTCTATCGCTTAAAGCTGTAGGCTTATTGTCGTATATGCTAAGTTTACCAGATGATTGGCGATTTTATGAAATTGAATTAATCAAACATTTTAAAGATGGAAGGTCCGCTATTAGGTCAACCATGAAAGAATTAATTGAAGCAGGGCATATAGTAAAACATAAAGTACCATCCGTTAAAGGAAAGTTTACAGGTTATGATTATACTATTTATGAGATACCCAAACCGTGTGCGAAAAACCGACACGGTAAAACCGACACGGATAATCAAACACTACTAAGTATTGAAGAACTAAATAATAAAGAGACTAATACTTACATCATAGCTGAAGCTAATGACGATAGTGTTTCTTCTTTAAAATCCATGAAGAATATAGAAGATATAAAATTCGGAATATTTAGAGATGCTTATATAAACCTATTAGGTATGGAACCAAGAAAAACAAGGCTAACAGAATTCACGAATGAAACGCTTCAGTATATAGATGAAGAAGGTTTCTTTGAGGTAGTAGTTGAATTCTTTGAACAATGCAAGTATGATCCTGATAAATGCACAGCGGATTATATGGACACAGTAGGAGATAGATATTTATAGGTTGATACAATAAAGGCAATCTGTTATAATATAGGAAGAGATAGAAACGGTCATAATAGTAATTCAACTGGGAAAGAGCCTTTCAAGGGGTTCTTTTTTT
>Ga0307992_1000456_pt1 | contig 26206 bp, 25 predicted proteins | sample EllFjometagen133_FD_203162 | JGI IMG/M metagenome (GOLD analysis project Ga0307992, IMG submission 203162) | Marine microbial communities from Ellis Fjord, Antarctic Ocean - #133 | ecosystem: Environmental > Aquatic > Marine > Unclassified | place: Southern Ocean | collected 2014-10-08
TGATATCAGCAGGTAAAACAATGCAATCTTGGGGACAAAATAAAATCAAGGGTGGTGCAGGAGCAGTTACTTTCGGAGCTGGGGGAAGGTTGGCGAGAAGATTTATCGGGGGCAAGGCACAAAGAGATGCAGACAAGATGGAGCGAACTGATTATGCCCAAACAGCAAGAGGGAAGCTTCACCTTAAAGCCCTTAGAAAAGTTGGGGATTCTAGTTTTGATGTAAGAAACACTGAAATGGGTAAAAAAATGGGAATGGGAACAGGCATTAAAGGTGGCTATAAAACAAAAATGAAAAAAGCCGAACAAGCAGAGATCGCTTATGGGGAAAGTCTCAAAGGAAATATTCAAGATGCAAATAATCATGATATAAAAGACCCAGTAACAGGTAAAACAACCAGCAGAGCTGAAGATTATGCTGGTAAAATAAAAAATAGAAGTTTTTGGAGCGTTGTTACAGGTAACACCTCCGCAAATAGAGACGCGGCTAAAATTATAGAAGATAAATACACAAATAAAAGAAACCTTAAAGAAACTCAAACCGAATTAAAAAGAGCCAAAGAAAAATATGAAGATGAAAGAAAGAAAATAGGGAATGCTCTATATAGTAACCAAGCTGAAGTTCAACGAGAAGTAGATAACGCGAGAAATACTTTAACAGACTTTGAAAACAAAGTCGACGAAATAAAAGAAGAAATAAAAAAATCAAATGAGAAAGCAAAAACTGATAGTAAACCAAAAGATAAAAAATAAAAAACTTAGACATCTAATTTATCAACACATAACCAATTAAAAAAATGTTCCCATTCAAAACCTTAGAAGAAAAATATCGAAGTATCCCTGATGATGTTAGAGAGGCTATTTCGTCAACTGAAGTTAGTGAAAAGTTAAAATCTATTGTTGATAAATACAAACTTCAATTTGACGAGGGGGAAGAATTAACCAAGGAAATTGGCTATGTTATGCTTGGTTTAAAAAGCCCAGACTATTTTGTTAGAAACATTCAAAATGCTACTAATTTAAATCAAGGACAGGCGAAAAAAATAGTTAAAGATGTTAACGAAATGATTTTTAAAAATATCAAAGAATCTTTAAGAGAAATTCACGATAAAAGAAATTTTGTCGAAGACGAAAAAATAGAAGATCTTAACGAAGAAATACAAGAAAAAATGAGAGATGAACTTATGCAAGAAATTGAAGCCCCTAAAACCAAAAAGGTTTTCTTAGAAAATGAGGGTAGTGAAAATATTTTACCTAATTCTGAACAAACACCACCAAACACAATTACTACAGACATAATAGAAAAACCTAAACAAGAATTACAAAAAACTATTATTATTAGTGAAAATAAAAAAGAAATATCTAAACAAACACCAATTCAGACCAACAAACAAGAATCAGCTACCACAAACAAAGAAGAATCAATAAAGTCGAACAAAGAAAATGAGCAAAATCAATCAAAAAAATATATAATGGACCCATATAGGGAACCACTAGAATAATATGCAATTTGAAGTACCACAATTTATTGAAGTTGAAGATAAAATATTCGGACCTTTAACTTTAAAACAATTTATTTATTTAGCCGGAGGTACTGGAATGAGTTTTGCTTTATACAAATTCCTACCGTTCTTTTTTTCTGTTCTTATAATTCTACCCGTTATGGGTTTGTCGGTGGCTCTCGCTTTTTACAAAAAAGACGGAAGACCTTTTATTTCAGTAATGGAATCAGGTTTTAAATATTTAACAGGAAGTAAACTATATGTCTGGAAGAAAGAAGAAAATAAGAAAAAGAAAAAGAAAAAAGAAACAACTATAACAAACCAATTAAATTTACCTAAGTTATCAGATAGTAAATTAAAGGATTTAGGTTGGAGTTTAGATATTCAAGGAGAAAATTAATCATGGAAAGTAAATCAAAAAAAACACAGGATTTTGTTTCTGTAAAAGAGATAAGAGACGGGGTTGTTATTCTAAAAAACAACACCATGGTTTCTATACTAATGACATCTTCGTTAAACTTTGCTTTGAAATCACATGACGAGCAAAGCGCTATTTTATTACAATTTCAAAACTTCTTAAATTCATTAGAATATTCAACCCAAATTTATATCCAATCCAAAAAATTAGATGTTCGCCAATATATTGCTGTTATGGAAAATAGGCACAAAGAACAAGTCAATGAATTAATAAAAATCCAAACTAAAGAATATATAGAATTTATTAAAAATTTTACAGAAAATGTAAATATTGTTTCAAAAAATTTCTTTATTGTTGTTTCTTACAAGCCACCAATGATTAATACTAAAGGTGGCATAAGTAGTTTATTCGGTAAAAAAGAAAATCCTGGAGAAGAACTAGACTCATTCGAAAAAGGGAGAACTCAATTAGAACAGAGGGTTAATATTATTGAACAAAACCTTTCAAGAACAGGTCTTCGTATGGCAAGACTAGGAACAGAAGAGATTGTAGAATTACTCTATAAAATATTCAACCCAGGTGAATCAGAAAAACCAGTCCAATTAGGCTAAATTTTAAAAAAATATGAACATATTAGACAAAATATTAGGTAAAAAGAATAAAAAAGACACCAAGATAGAACCAATTTTACCTCAAGAAATTTATGATGCTGGAGTCCTTGAATTGAAAGATATCATTGCTCCATCAGCGCTAAAAATTACACCTAAGGAAACAAAATTAGGAGAAAAAACTGCTAGAACATTCTTTGTTATCTCTTATCCGAAATTCCTTAGTGATAATTGGTTTTCACCTATAATCAATCTTGATAAAGAATTTGATATTTCTATATTTATTCATCCGGTTGATACTAATAAAATTTTAAGACAATTCCAAAAAAAGGTAGCAGAAGTCCAGAGTCAAATATTAATGAGAGAATCAAAAGGTTTAGTAAGAGATCCCACATTAGACGCCGCCTACCAAAATTTAGAAAATCTAAGAGACAAATTACAACAAGCCAGAGAAAAATTATTCGATGTTGGTGTTTACATCACTGTTTACGGTGATAATGAGTCTGAACTTGACGGAGCTGAATCTGAAATCCGTTCTATTTTAGAATCAAAAATGATTTATGTTAGGCCGGCGTTATTTCAACAAGAACAAGGATTTAAAAGTACTCTACCATTAGGAGAAGATTTGCTTAGAGTCCATTACAAGTTAAATTCATCACCTCTTTCTAGTATTTTTCCATTTGTTTCTTTTGACCTTACCTCGGATAAAGGAATTCTCTATGGAATAAATAGACACAACTCAAGCCTTGTTCTATTCGATAGATACTCTCTCCCAAACTATAATTCAGTAACTTTCGCCAAATCAGGTTCTGGTAAATCATATGCCGTAAAACTAGAAATCCTTCGATCATTAATGTTTGATATTGAGGTTATGGTTATCGACCCAGAAAAAGAATATGAATATCTAGCCCAAGCCATGGATGGAAGATATTTTAATATTTCACTTACATCCGAACACCATATCAACCCATTCGATTTGCCTGTTGCAAGAGAAGGCGAATCACAGGTAAACGTCCTACGATCTAATATAATTAACTTAGTTGGTCTTTTTAGAGTTATGTTTGGAGGACTTTCACCTGAGGAAGATGCTCTAATAGATAAAGCTATTACAGAGACCTACGCCTTAAAAGATATTACCCCTGATGTTGATTTTACTAATATAGAACCCCCTCTTTTGTCTGATTTTGAATTAGTTTTATCTGGAATGGAAAATTCAGAGAGCCTTACTCAAAAACTTTCTAAATATACTAAGGGAACGTGGTCTGGTTTTATTAACCAACCTACAAATGTAGATATCAACAAAAAATTTATAGTCTTCTCACTAAGAGATATGGAAGATGACTTAAAACCAGTAGCTATGTATATTATTACCCACTATATTTGGAATGCTGTTAGAAAAAACTTAAGGAAAAGATTGTTAGTTATAGAAGAAGCTTGGTGGATGATGAAAACTGAGGACACTGCCTCTTTCTTGTTCAGTCTAGCTAAGAGAGGAAGAAAATATTTCCTAGGACTTTCTACCATTACCCAAGATGTTAACGACTTCTTAAATTCACCTTATGGACTACCAATTATTACTAACTCATCTATCCAATTACTCTTAAAACAATCACCAACTAGTATAGGTGTAGTCCAAAAAACCTTTAACTTAACAGATGAAGAAAAATATTTATTATTGGAATCAAATGTTGGAGAAGGCATCTTTTTTACAGGTTTAAAACACGTAGCTATAAAAATAATTGCCTCGTACACAGAAGACCAAATCATCACTTCAGACCCATCTCAAATATTAGCAATCAAAAAAGCTAAGAAAGAATTAAATGATGCTGAAGAAGTAGAGAAAAAATAATGCAAAAAGAAAAAGTAAAAATAGATAATATAACAACCACTTTAATGATTGGAACAGCTCTACTTATTGATAGTGTTCAAACTCTTTTAACTTTAGTCCTTATTGGACCGTTTGTTAATTGGTTAATTAGTATTTTTGCTTGGATGACTTTCTTTTTATGGTTTCTCTTAAAAGGAGTTAAATTTACCAACAATCCAAAAAAGATTTTTACTTTTATGGGAGGATCTTTAGCAGAATTTATTCCAATAATTGCTTCCTTACCAATCTGGACATGCACTATCACAATGACCATTCTTACAATAAAAGCAGAAAAAAAATTAAAATCTTCATTAGGTAAAAAGATAGGAGGGCCTATAAGTAAAATTGTAAAAAATGTATAAAATGAAAATTAAAAACATATATAAAATATTTATTCTTACATTGTTATTATTATCAATAAATATTATTAATGCTAGTTCTTTACCCACCAGTTCACTTAACTACGAATTAGAATTAATTATAAAACCTGAAAATCCGACAGCTAACCAAACTATTTCTGCTAAAGCAAACCTTTACGCCCTAGATATAAATAAATATGAAGTTCTTTGGTTTTTAGACGGGAAGCTTATTCAGAAGGGGGTTGGACAAACAGACTTCTTTTTCCAAACAGGAAATTGGGGTAAAGAAACTATATTAACAGCTCAAGTCAACACAACCAATGATGGTATAATAAGTAAACAAATATATATATTACCAAGTGAAGTAGACTTAATTTGGGAGGCTAAAACCTACACTCCACCTTTTTATAAAGGGAAAGTTTTAAATTCTTCAAACTCAATTATAAATGTGGTTGCTGTACCCAATCTTATAGATAAAAATGGTAATAAAATACCTTCTGATAAATTAATCTATAAGTGGAAGGAAGATTGGAAGGTTAAAGGTAATCAATCAGGTTATGGAAAAAATACTTTTTCATTTGAATCCCCTCAAATCACGCGGTCAAAAAGCATTACGGTAGAAGTTGAATCTTTAGATAATTCGTTAAAAACTAAAAAAACTATCAATTTTAGATCAAATCAGACAAAAATCATTTTCTATAAAGAAGATCCTCTCTTAGGCATCTTATACAACCAAGCTATAAATAGTAACTACACCTTAAGTGATAGCGAAGAAGAAGTAACAATAAAAGCTTATCCTTTTTTCTTTTCACCCCAAAATGAGTTAAAATATAAATGGGAAATGAATAATAAAATATTAAATAATATTAAAAACGAAATAATTTTTAGGAAACAACCAAACTTAACTGGTTCTACTCAGGTATCCTTAAAAATAAACAATTTAGATAAAATTTTACAATTTACTGATAACACTTTTTTAATTAACTTTGAAGAATAGAAATATGAAAAATAATAAAAAAATAATAAAAATAATAACCATTACAATAACAACAATATCCGTCTTTTTATTTTTTTTTATTATTGCAAATAATAATATAGTTAATGCTGTTGATGAATATGTTCTATTAGAATCATTACCTGGAATGGGTGAAGCAGAAACAGGTCCTGGATTAGGTGTTTATTTACAGGGTATGTATAAAATTGGTCTAGGAATAGCTGGTATTTTAGCAGTAGTGATGATAACTATCGGAGGAGTAATGTATATGACCACTGAAGCTGTTGGTGGTAAATCAGACGCTAAAAATAAAATAAATAATGCTATTTTTGGTTTAATTTTGGCTCTATCTTCATTTTTATTATTAAAAACCATCAACCCAGCATTCATTGGAAGTGATTTATCCCTTACACCAGTCCCAGGACCGGGAGTAGTAGAAGAAGATCCTGTAGACGATCCTGAAGTTGATTGTTATTGTTACACAGTATTTATGATAGGAGATGCTGTGTGTAAACCTTATTACGTAAAAAAAGGATTGAATAATGAAAAAGTAACAAAAGATAGGAGACTTAAATCTAAATGTGTAGACAGTTAAAGATAAAAAACTTTTATCATCTAAATGTGTAAGTATTTAAAAGTAATAGTAATTATTAATGAAAAATATTGATATCAAAAAAATAATAATAATTATAGTTATAATAGGATTCTTAGTTGGTGGTTATTTTTTGATTTCTAATTTATTTGGAAACAGAAATTCAACTTCTATTAATGAATTAAGTACTTTCCTACCTTTTGAAGAAGAAACTACAAGAACAGGTGATAAAGAAGACCTAATGGAAATAGATAATCCTTACGACACACCAACACCTATTGAAGGTAATATTCCTTTATTAAGAAAAATTAGTAATATCCCTGTAGCTGGGGGGTATATATTCCAACCAGAAGCTGACCAACAAAAAGATGTTGAAAATTACTCTTTAATTCGTTTTATTGAAAGGGGAACTGGTCATATTTATGAAACTAGCACTAATTCATTAACTCAAGTAAGAATATCTAATACTACTATTCCTAAAATACAAGAAACTATCTGGTTAGATAAAGATTCTTTGATTATAAGATATTTAGATGATAGTGATATTATAAAAACTTTTTCAGCTAATTTAATAACCAACGATTTAGAAGGTCAAGAATTAGAGGGAATTTTCCTACAAAACGATATAAGAGAAATAATTAAATTTGGTAAGAAAATATTCTATCTATTAGATAGTGGTAAAGGAACAATTGGGGTAATTTCAGATAAAAATGATGAAAATAAAGAAATCATTTTTGAAAACCCTCTTAAAGAGTGGTTACTTACAAATATCGATGATAAACATATAAGTTTAACTACTAAACCAGCCATAAATATAAACGGTTTCCTTTTTCTTTTCAATACTGAAACACAAATTCTAGACAAAGTAATTGGTGGAAAACCAAATCTGTCTACTTTAATGAATAAATCTTTTGATACCTTGTACTCTGAATACGGTAAATTAGGTCCTAAATTGTCAATTTACAACAACCAAGAGGGTATAAGCGCCGACATATCTATAAAAACCTTTCCCGAAAAATGTGTTTGGGATAAAAATAAACCTATTATTTACTGCGGTGTACCTAATGAAAAACTAACTAATTATGATTTAACAAAATGGTATCAAGGGACTACTTCTTTTACTGATAGTATTTGGAAAATAAATACTGAAACTGGTGAAACTGAATTTTTAATTTCTCCGACTGATTTTGATATAGAAGATATAGATATAATAAATCCAACATTAAGTGAAAAAGGTGATTATCTTCTCTTTATGAATAAAAAAGATCTTAATTTATGGGTATTAAAATTATCTAAATAGTAAATAAAATAAACTTCTATTTATTTTTTATCACCAACCTCCGAAAACCGTTTTCTCCAACTGACTCTGTAAAAACATTTGGATTATCAGCTAGAACTGAGTGAACAATCATCCTCTCATAGGAGCTCATAGCTGGCATCTCAACATCTCTTTTAAAGAGAACAACTTTCTCAGCTGATTCAAGAGCTTGATTTCTAATTTTTTCTATATTTTTACTTTGATAATCATTTACATCAATAAAAAAATTAAGTCTTTCATTTAATTCTTTCTTTGAATTAATCTTTTTCCAAACTATTTTTTTAATTAAGTGGTTAATTGCTTGAATAGTAGCTCCTTCACTTCCAATCAATAAACCTGATTCATTAGTTTTAATTAAAAACCTAACACCACCTTGTGGTTCATCTTTATCTAAAAATTCTACTTCATTAAAACTAACACATAATTTATTAAGAAAATCTTCTAAAAGTTTTTTAATTAATTGAGTATTATCATCCATAATTTGTTTATTATTTAATCAATTCAATTTTTGTCTCCATTTTTCTTTTAACAAAAATTTCTTGAAAGATCATAAATATATTACTTGTTATCCAGTATAATGCAATAGCTGCTGGTAAACTGTATGAAATAAAGAAAACAATAATAGGCATTATAAACTTCATTTGGGTATTCATACTTCTCGCTAAATCATCCTGAAAGGTCTTTTTATGATTCTTACCTTTTGCTTCTAGTTTAGGTAACATTAATTGAACTTGAATATATTGGGAAATACCAGCTAACAAAGCTAAGAAAATATTTTTATCAATCATGCTAATAAGACCCAAAAAATACATATTAACCTGTTCTGGTATTTTTATAAAAGAATATAAAATCTCTGTGTTTATATCAGGAAAACCACCCCTAAGAAAAACAAAGTATAATGCAAAAATAACAGGTAATTGAATTAGTAAAACTAAAAAACCAGACAAAGGGTTAAGATCGTTCTTTTTATACAAATCCATAATTTGTTTGGCTTGCTCTTCTTTATTATCCTTATATTCTTCCTTAATTTTTTTTAATTCTGGCTCTAATTGCTTGGTCTTTATTTGAATTTTAATTGATTTTTTAGTTAAAGGTAAAAGCATCGATTTAATTACAACAGTTATAATAATAACCGCCATACCCATATCAATCCAAGAAAAATTAGCTATTAAAAAAACTAGACTATTATAAATAGGGTTAAAAAACAACTCATTAAAAATATTAGATATCATATTTAAGTATAATATCCCATCAATAATAAAAAAGCAAAAATAAAATAATTTTATATTTTTTTAATTATCTTAAATACTTTATTTATCTCTTCTTCTAATTCAATAAACTTTAACCTTTCTCCATCTTTCTTTAAAAACAAAATAATAGCAGTAGAAGAGGGGAGATCATTATATTTATTCTTAATTATATTAAAAATTTTTCTTTTTAAAAAGTTTCTTTTAACAGCTAATTTAACAACTTTTTTGGGAATAACACAGGTAAACCGACTATTGTTAGAAATAGGTAATTTAAATAATTTAATTGAAAAATACTTAAAATGATAATTTTTACCCTTTATAAGAATTTCTTTAAATAATTGAGAATTAATTTTTTGAGAATGTTTTAACATATTTATATTATAATATAAAAAACCACCAAAAGGTGGTTTTTTATGTTTTAATTTAAACAAATTAAGTTAAGCAGCAAGCTTAGCTCGGCCTTTTCTTCTCCTATTTTGAAGAATTTTCCTACCCGCCGCACTTCTACTCCTAACTAAAAAACCGTGGGTTTTGCTTCTTTTTCTATTCTTTGGTTGATATGTTTGTGACATGATTAACAATTATATATTATTTAATTATAACTATCAAGTTTATTATTTAATTAACCTTATCCACAGGTTAATAACATATTAATGCACTTTCAACAAGTTTTATAAATTACAAATAAGTAATATAATACTAGTAACTTAAAAACAATAGATGGATTCTACTATTATTGATAATAAAAAAATATGGGATGAAGTTTTAACCAAGATTGAATTAAATATTTCTAAGGCTAATTTTAATACATGGTTTAAAGACACCTCTATAATAAAACATGAAAAAGGAGTTATTTATTTAGCTGTTCCTAATGAATTCGTCAAAAATTGGTTACATGGAAAATATAACAAAGACATCTTAAAAATATTAAGAGATTCTGTTGAAAGTATTAGAACTGTTGAATATATAGTTAAGGACAACACTCAATCTAAAAAACAAAATTCAATAAACCAATTTTCACTATCTGTAAATAATAGATTGCCATTAGATAGTTTTTATATTGATAAAAAAGATAATTTGAACCCACGTTACACGTTTGATTCTTTTATAGTTGGTACATTTAATGAATTATCTAATGTAGCTGCTCAAACTGTTATTAAGAAACAAGGAGCGGTTTATAATCCTTTATTTATTTATGGTAAAACAGGTTATGGTAAAACTCACCTAATTCAAGCAGTAGGAAATGAAATAAAAAATATATATCCTAATAAAAGAGTTTTTTATATAACTTCAGAAAAATTCTCAGTTGATTGTGTTAATTCTATACAACAAAATAAAGTTAATTTATTTAAAGAAAAATATAGAAAATATGATACTTTAATTATGGATGATATCCAGTTTCTATCAAGAAAAGAAAGAACCCAAGAGGAATTATTTCATTTATTTAATTATTTTTATGATAATAATAAACAAATAATCTTTTCTTCAGATAGACACCCTAATCATATTCCTGACATCGCAGACCGTTTAAAATCTAGATTTGGAGCCGGTATGATGGTAGATATACAAGCACCAGATAATGAATCTCGTATTGAAATACTAAAACTTAAAACTAAAATTAATAATTTTTATCTTTCAAATGAGATTATAGAACATATTGCTGGTGAAATTAAAGGTAATATTAGAGAGTTGGAAGGTATTTTTAATTCAATTATTTGTCAATCACAATTAAAGGGTAGGGAATTAAATATACAAGAAATAAAAAATTTAATTAAAACAAATATAGCGCCTAAAAAAAATATTTCAGTTAAAGAAATAGTTAAAACGGTTGCTGAATTTTATAGTATTGAAGAAAGTATGATTTATGAAAAAACTAGAAGAAAAGAGATTGTTAAACCAAGGCAGTTAGTTATGTATATTTTAAGAGAAGATTTTGGTATTTCTTATCCATCTATTGGTGAAAAATTAGGTGGAAGAGATCACACAACAGTTATACATTCATGTGAAAAAATAAGAAATAGTTTAAAAACAGATAGTGCTCTTGCTCAAGAATTAGAACAAATTAAATCAATAATTTAACTTAATAAGTTGTTTAAAACTGTATTATAATATGGGGATAAAAACTTATTAAATTTAATAAAAGTTAAAAACATAAAAGTTATCCATTAGTAATTAATACTTATCCACATAATATAAAATATATTAAATAAAATTTAACCTTATTTATAAAGACAAAAAAGACTTATTAAGATAATCACAGTTTATATATAATTATATATTTATATATATAAACAACTAACAATATATAATAAATAAAAAACATGAAAGTAAAATGTATTATAAATAAATTAAATAATTTTATTTCTAAGATAGAAAAAATTACAGGTAAAAATTTAAATCTTCCTATCTTAAGTTGTATTTTATTAGAAGCTAAAAATAATAAATTATTTTTAAAATCAACAAATTTAGATTTAGGTGTTGAAATATTTATTAACGCTGAAATAGAAGAAGAAGGAATTATAGCTATTCCAGGTTCTGTTTTAAAAAATTTAATAAATAATATTTCTGGTAATAATATTTCTTTAAAAACAGAAAAAGGTAATCTTTTAGTTTCATCAGAAAGTAATACAAGTGTTATAAAATCATTTTCTAATGATGATTTTCCTATTATTCCTAAAATTGATTCAAAAAATAAAATTTTAATAGATTGTAAAAAATTATTAAAAGGTTTCAAGTCTGTTTGGTATAGTGCTTCTACATCAACAGTTAGACCTGAATTATCAAGTATTTTAATTAGTATAAGAGATAATTATTTATATTTTGTAGCTACTGACTCTTTTCGTTTAGCTGAAGTTAAAATTCCTATTAAAACTGATAAAGAAGTAAAAAATATTTTAATTCCATATAAAAATATACCTGAAATTATAAGAGTATTTGAAGATGTTGATGGAGATATAGAAATGAGTTTTACCAAAAATCAAATTTCTTTTAAATACGATAATATTTATCTTACTTCTAGAATAATTGATGGTAATTTTCCTGATTATCAACAATTAATTCCTAAAGAGCATACAACAGAAGTAGTTGTATTATTAGATGATTTAATAAATACTTTTAAAATTATAAATATTTTTTCTAATAAATTTAATCAAGTTAGTTTTAATATAGATCCTAGAAATAAAGTTTTTGAGATGAATTCTAAGAATGATGAGGTGGGAGAGAATATTAATAAAGTTGCAGCAGCTTTAACTGGTGATAAATTAAATATTAATTTTAATTATAGATATATTATTGATAGTTTTCAATCAATACATACAGATAGTCTTGTTTTGCAATTTAATGGTCAAAGTAAACCTTTAGTAATAAGAGGTGTTTCTGATAATCAATTTCTTTATTTAGTAATGCCGATGAATAAATAAAAAGTAAATTTTAAAAAAACATCTACTTTATTTAAGTAGATGTTTTTTTTAATAATTATTCAATTTTAAAATAAACACTTTGAATACCTTTATTTAATACATTATCATAAATAATAACTTTTAAATTATTTTCTATTTTAATATCCCTAATATCATTTGGAATAAAAGAGAAAATTGATTGGTTTTGAGATGATCCTATAAAAATACCATTTACATAGTAATCTATTTTTGAAATAGGAAAATGATTTGAAACATTATTAATTTCTATATTTATTCTTTGATATTTATTATAAGTAAGTAAATTATTAGGGTTTACAATTACAAATTGAGGATAGAATTCCGGTTTATGTATATTATCAAACTCAATTGGTATATTTTTTACAGTTGATGTCCCAAAATTATTTTTTAAAGCCCATTCATTAATTCTATATTCCCAATTATCAAATTGAAAATCATTTTCAGGATGTTCTGGTTTAATTCCTTGAGGATTTTTTCTATCAACCCAATATAAAATTGAATGGATATCTTGTACTATAATCTCTTCTCTTAAATTTTCTGGTGTATATTCAGTAGCTAATTTTTTTGATATTTTATCTATAACGTAAGTTTTTCCACCTAACCAAAGACCTCTAAAAACAGGTTTCATTTCATCTAATGGTAATTTTTCAGGTTTTTCAAACTTTTCATCTGGATATTTTTTTAAAACTTCATTTACAAATTCATGCCACATAGGCGCTACCACAAATCCAGCCACTTTTTTCTCCATAGAAGTATTGTTATTATTACCAGCCCAAGCCCCAATAGCTATTGTTGGTGTGTAACCAATAATCCATGCATCTTTATAATCATTAGTTGTTCCTGTTTTTGCTGCCACATCTTTCCCTTTAAAATATAAAGGTGAGTTTGTACCAAAAGCTGGAGCTCTAGCTACATTATCAGATAAAATATCAGTTATCATTAAGGCTGTTTGTTTGGGCAGAACTTTTTTAGGAGTAGCACTAAAAATTTCTATGATTTTTCCATCTTTTTCTATTTTTAAAATACCAGTGTAATTATTAACCACTCCTTTATTAGCAAAACCTGAATAAGCTGTAGTTATATCAAGTAAAGAAACCTCACCACCCCCTAAAACCATAGTTAAACCATAATGATTAACATCTATTAAACTTTTAATACCCATATCTTGAGCTGTTTTAAGTGAATCACTTAATCCTGTTAAATAAAGTGTTTTGACAGCTGGTACATTAATTGATTGAGCCAAAGCGTCTCTTAAAGAAACAGGCCCTCTAAAAATTCCATCATAATTTACAGGGGAATAACACTTATCTTCATTACCCTTTAAGATTGGGGTACTATCAGGGTTACATTCTGTTGAAAATTCTGTCTCTAGGTCAAAAACAACCGTCTCAGGGGTATATCCTTTGTTGAATGCTGTTGCATAAACAAAAGGTTTAAAAGCTGAACCAGGCTGTCTGTGAGCAAGAGTAATATTAAAATTACCCTCTATATCTTCATCGAAATAATTACGAGAACCAACCATAACAAGTATTTGACCAGTTTGGGCATTAATAGCTACAATAGCTGCATTTTCAGCATTGAATTTTTCTGTGTTTTCTAAAGCATATTTATTAGCTATTTTTTCAGCTTTTTCTTGTAGATCATAATCTAGAGAAGTAATTACTTTATAACCCTCCTCAGAAACTTTTTCTCCATATTTTTGTTCTAAATATTCTTTAATAAACATTACAAAATGAGGCGCAAGTATTCCTGTCTCTGATCTTGGTATGAATTCTAATTCTATTTTAGAATTAGATAAACATTCTTTTTCAGAAATAAAACCATTTTTAAGCATTTGGTTTAAAACCAAATTTTTTCTTGTTTCTAATTTATCTCTGTTATTACCATAGGGGGAGTAGTAAGTTGGGGCTTGTGGGATAGCTGCTAAATAAGCTGATTCAACCAGATTTAAATCTTTGGCATTTTTTCCAAAAAAAGCTAAAGAAGCTTCTTCAATTCCATAAATATTTCCCCCATAGGGTGCTTCGTTTAAATAAAGATTAAGAATTTCTTCTTTTGTCATAACCTGTTCTAACTTATAAGCAAGAACCCATTCTTTTAATTTTCTAGTTATTTTTTTTTCCGTAGTTAAAACTGAATTTTTTACTACTTGTTGAGTTAAAGTTGAACCACCTTGGCTGAAACTTATTGTTTTTATGTTAGCTAAAGCTGATCTTAGAAAAGCAATTGGTTTAACTCCGTTGTGTTCATAAAATTCAGCATCTTCAATTGCTACAATAGCATTTTTAGCATGAAGAGATATTTCTGAGAAGGGAATTATAGTTCTTTTTGTGTCTTTATGTAAGTCATATAAAAGAACTTTACCAGTTCGATCGTATATTTTAGTTGACTCAGTTATTCTTCTATCGGAAATAGATTTTAAATCAGGTATTCTAAAAGTAGATATCCAGATAAAAATACTTCCACTTATAAGTAGTGAAAAAATAAAGAAAATTAAAAATAATTTTCTAAACCACTTTCTTTTTGTTTTATTTTTTTTCATGTTATTTAACAGGATTACACGCGAAATAAGTTAGACCAACTGCAATAGCATCATACTCATCATCATATTTTATTTCTTTATCTATTTTAATCAAGTTTTTAGTCATCATTGTAACTTGTTGTTTATCACCTCTTCCATAACCAGTCACTGCGATTTTAATTTGTAAGGGTGTATATTCAAAAACTTCTAATTTATTATATAAAGCTATGTATTTTATCATCCCTTTAGCTTCCGATACTAACATAACCGTCTTTTGATTATTATTAAAAAATAACGATTCTATTGCCATAACCTCTGGCTTATATTTTTTAATTATTTCTTCAATTTTTTCACCAATCAATTTTAGTCTTTCTGTAAATTCTTTTTTTGATGAAGTTGTTAGGCAATCAGAATAAATTAATTCTTCTTTATTTTTTGTTTTATCTGATTTTTCTAAAACTGCTACACCCACTCTATCATAACCTGGATCTATAGAAATTATTTTCATTTTTATTCTATATTAGTGAAAACTTCTTGTACCTCATCATTATCTTCAAGTTCATCAATAACTTTTTCTGCTTTTTCCATATCTTCATCAGATAAAGAAAGCATAGTATTGGGTATCCACTTATTTTCTTTTTTTTCAAAACCCCAAACAACTGAACCTATTCCTGCTAAAGCTAAATTGTTTTTAGATAAAGTGTGTCTTATTTCAGCAGCTGTTCTGTTTTTACTATCTGTTAAACATTCAATAATCATTGCACAACCTCCAGGGCCATAGGCTTCGTATGTGATAGCTTCCATAGAGCCGGCATCTGCTCCCATTCCTTTTTTAACTGCCCTGGTTATATTATCAGCAGGCATATTAACCGCCTTAGCTTGATCAATAGCTGATTTTAAAGAAGGGGAATTAATATCTCCGCTTACTGTTTTAGATTCCATAGTAATTAACTTAGCAAATTTGGAAAAAACCTTAGATTTTTTACTATCAGTAACTGCTTTCTTATTCTTTATTTTTGACCATTTATTATGTCCTGACATATTTTAATTTGTTAATTATCTAGTAAAACAGGTCTAAAAAAGTCTGTTTAGCCTTATTTTTAAACCACTTATTATATTTAATAATATATTAGATAAGTATAAATGTCTATAATAAAAAATAGTTTGAAAATTAATAAAAAAGTGTTTTTTATTAATTAAATAAAAAATATAGTTATGTTATAGTTGTAAGTTTGTTAAAGTTTTATTCGGAGGTGTTGAAAGGCTTTTTCAGTTGCGACACGTCCACGAGAAGTTCTCTCAATTAGACCGAGTTGGATTAAATAGGGCTCGTTAACTTCTTCAAGAGTTGAACTTTCTTCTGATAGAGCTGCTGCAATAGTTCCTAACCCAACCGGGCCACCTTTAAACTTATCAATGATGGTTAGAAGGATTTGTCTGTCTAGTTGTGATAAACCTAATGTGTCTATTCCAAGCATTTTTAAAGTTTGTTTAACAGTTTCTTTATTTAAGGTATTTTTATTGACTTGTGCTAAGTCTCGACATCTTTTTAAAAGAAAGTTTGCTGTTCTTGGTGTAAAACGACTTCTCTTAGCTATTTCTAAGGAGGTGTCTTTATCTACAACGACTCCTAAAATAGAAGCTGATCTTTCAATTATTTTAGAGATTTCTTCGTCTGAATAAAATTCCAAACGAAAAGTTCCTCCAGAAAATCTAGAACGCAGAGGAGAAGATAACATTGACATTCTGGTGGTGGCTGCAATTAAAGTGAAAGGAGGGAGTTCTAGTTGGATAGTACGAGCGGAAGGACCCTTACCTATAATAATATCTAAGGAGTTAGATTCCATCGCTGGGTAAAGAATTTCTTCAATATTTTTATTTAAACGGTGAATTTCGTCTATAAACAAGATATCCCCAGGAGAAAGATTGGTTAAAATTGAAGCTAAATCACCAATTTTTTCTATGGCTGGACCAGAAGTTATTTTAATTTGTTTATTAGTTTCTTTTGAAATTAGATAAGCAAGAGTAGTCTTGCCAAGTCCAGGGGGGCCATAAAATAAAAGGTGCTCGGGTTGTTGAGCTCTTTCTTCAGCGGCTTTTAAGAGTATAAAAAGGTTATTTTTAATGTCTTGTTGTCCAATGTAATCGTCCCATTTAGCTGGACGGAGGGTTTGGTCTAAGAAAACATCATCTTTTTTCTTATTTGACGGTTTCTCTGGTTGAATAGGGTTTTTCATAGGAGTTATTTTTTGTCCTTGACATCAATCTGTTTCTATGTTAAGTTTATATGAAGTTGAGAACATAATTCTCTAAGTAATTGAAATAACTTTATCGAGGTTTTTCCCAGTTATTGGTATTTATACCAATTTACTCGAACTTTCCTTAGATAAATGTTTGCAAAATGCAATTACTTAGAGAATTATATTCTCAACTTTTTATTTTATCTACTATCTAATATATCTAAGCATAAAAGCTATTCCAAATCAATAACTCTCTTTAATTCTTCAATAGTTGTCAATCCATTCAAAACTTTTATTATTCCATCTTGCTTAAGTGTTAATATATTTTGTTTCCTAAAGATGTCATCAATTTCTTTTTCATCTGGATTTTTTTCAAAAATCTTTTCAATTTCGTTATTTATTAAAATTGCTTCAAAGATGCCTAATCTACCCTTATAACCGGTTCCATTACATTTATTACAACCAACGGTTTTATATACTTGGGTGAAATTTTTTGTATAACTTTCTAAGTTATTAATATCTTTTATTGTGTTGTTAATAAGTTCTTTTTCTTCTGTTGTGGCTTCTACTTTTTGTACACATTCTTGGCAAGGTTTTCTAACTAATCTTTGAGCAATAATTACATTAACAGCTGTACTAATAATTTCTGGTTTAATACCTAGATCAACTAATCGGTAAAAAGTTCCAGCAGCATTATTGGTGTGTAGGGTTGAAAAAACTAAATGACCAGTTAAAGATGAGTTAACAGCAATTTTAGCTGTTTCACTATCTCTAATTTCTCCCACCATAATAACATCAGGGTCTTGACGTAAAGATGAACGAAGCCCCTCTAAAAAGGTGTATCCTTTACTAGGATCTGCTTGTGTTTGAACTATTCCGGGAAGGTGGTACTCGATTGGATTTTCAATGGTGATAATTTTAATTTCTGGTGTGTGTATTTTTTTTAAAAAGGAATACAAAGTGGTCGTTTTTCCTGATCCGGTAGGTCCTGTGTTAAGAAGCATCCCATTAGGGCGGCTTATTTCTTTTGTGAGTATTTTAAAAAGGTTTGGTTCAATCCCTAACTGTTCAATTGAGACAGAGATCGCGTCAGGGTTTAAAATCCTCATAACTACCGATTCACCATAAGCATCGGGTAAAGTTGAAACCCTTATTCCTATTTCTTTATTTTCTAACTTAATACTCATCCTACCGTCTTGTGGTTTTTTGGTAATACTAAGTTTTAATCCAGAAATTAATTTAATACGGGAAAGTAGAGAACGATAAATCTTTGTTTCAAAACTTATAACTTCTACAAGAATACCATCTAATCTGAATCTTATGTTTACTTCATTCTCTTCTGGTTCTATATGGATATCTGAAGCTTTTAAAGAAAAGGAACTAGCAAAAATTCCTTCTAAAAGTCGAGAAATGAGATAAGCTTCTTTTGATTGTAATATTTCTTGTATAACTTCTCGAACATCTTTTAAGTTGCTTACCCTTTCTTCTATCTTAGTAATATTTTGGTCAGATATATCTATTACCCCTGCTTTTGTTTTTGAAGAAAAAGATATTTCTTTATATCTTTCCCAAAGTTTTTCTATACTTTTAATAGATACCATAAATACAGTTATTTCATAACCATCTTTTTTGAGTTTTTCTATGATTTCTAGAGTTTGAGGTGCTTGGGGGGATACCACGGCAAGTTTTAGTTTTTTACTATTTTTTCCAAAAATAGCTACATTAATTTCACGAGATATTTTTTCTGAAATTATTCTTAATGAATCTGTGTTAACAGGAACAGTTGATAGATCGATGTACTTAACCCCATATTTTACAGAAAGAATTTTGGCTAATTCCTCAGCTTCTTTTCTATGGAGTTCGTCTAATCTTATATTTTGTTTTTTTTCGTCAAATTGAGGCATATTATTAAATATATAATACCTCTTTTATCTTCAGCACTCAATGATTAGAAGGGTAAAATGGGAATAAGTATTCCTGTCTATTTGTGTAATAAATGTTAATATTGTGGTAACAACTATGTCAAAAAAAATTATAAAAAATATAAAAGAGATGGATGATTGGGTGGATTCTTTTATTTTTGATTTGTTAGCTGATGATAAAAAAGCCTTAATTATTGGATTATTTGGTGATTTAGGTTCTGGAAAAACTACCTTTGTTCAAAGTGTGGCTAAGGCATTTGGAGTGAAAAAAAATATAACTAGCCCGACTTTTGTTATCCAAAAAAAGTATCAGTTAATTTCTAATAATTTTTTTGAGAATCTAATTCATATTGATGCTTATCGTTTAGAGGGGGGAGAAGACTTTTCAAATCTTGGTTGGGAAGAAAGTATTAATAATCCAAAAAATATTATTTTTATTGAGTGGCCTGAAAAAGTTTCTGAAATATTACCTAGGGATATGAAAAAAATTTATTTTAAATTTATAGATGAACAAACTAGAGAAATAATTTATGAAAAATAAAAAACTAGTTTTATTAGATGCCTATGCAATAATCCATCGAGCTTACCATGCCTTGCCTGACTTTTCTTCTTCTAAGGGTGAACCGACAGGGGCTTTATATGGTATTTCTGCTATGTTGTTAAAAATTTTAAAAGATTTGGAACCTGATTACATTGTGGCTTGTTATGATTTACCAGAAAAAACTTATCGGCACGATATATATGATGATTACAAGGCTGGTCGTCAGAAGCCTGATGAAAATCTTATTAAACAAATTGATAGGTCTAGAGATTTATTTAAAGTTTTTAATATTCCTATTTATGAGAAAGCTGGTTTTGAAGCAGATGATATTTTGGGAACCATTGTAGAAAAGTTAAAAGAAACAGAAATAGATATTATCATTGCTTCCGGTGATATGGATACGATGCAATTAGTGAATGATGGTAAGGTTTGTGTTTATACTTTAAAAAAAGGAATTGATGATACCATTTTATATAATGAAAAAGCGATGGTTAATCGATTTGGTTTTAAACCAGAATTATTGGTTGATTATAAAGGGTTAAGAGGTGATCCTTCAGATAATATTATCGGGATAAAAGGTATCGGTGAAAAGATAGCTACTAATTTAATTCAAAGTTTTGGAAATATTGAAGATATTTATAAACAATTAGAAGAGGACGAGGATTCTTTATTGGAAAAGGGTATCAAACCAAGAATTATAAACTTATTAAAAGAAAATAAAGAGGAAGCCCTTTTTTCTAAAGAATTAGCTACCATTAGAAGAGATGTCCCGGTAACTTTTTATTTACCAAGACAATTTTGGAGAGACGGGGTAGTTAAAGAAGAGATTATTTCTTTGTTTAGGGAATTTGGTTTTAGAACTTTAACTCAGAGAGTTCAAGAATTTTTTAATAATAAGGTGGAGAAGGTTATTGTGGAGAAAGGCGTTTCTAAAAAAAAGGAAAAAATAAATGAAATTGAATTACAAAAGACTTTAATTGCTTTATGGTTGTTGGATTCTAATATAACAAAACCTACCTTAGAAGATTTATTAAATTTTAGTGATAAAGATATTTTTTCAGAAGCAAAAAAATATGTTTTAAGTGAAATAAAAAATAAAAAATTAAATTTTGTATTAGAAGAAATAGAATTACCATTAACTTCTGTTATTGAAAAGATGAGTAAAAATGGAATTAAGTTGAATACTTCATATTTGAATAAAATTTCAAAGGAATACCACTTGGAATTAGACAAATTAGAGAAAAAAATATGGGAATCATCAGGAGAAGAGTTCAATATTAATTCTCCTAAACAATTAGGTGGGATTTTGTTTGGTAAGATGGATTTAAAAACTAAAGGTCAGAGAAAAACACCTACAGGTAAACAATCTACAAAAGAATCTGAGTTAAAAAAGATGTTAGGGTTACACCCAATAATTGATAACGTTTTAAAGTATAGGGAATTACAGAAACTTCTCTCTACCTATATAGATAATTTACCTGGTTTAGTAGATAAGGATGGCCGTATTCACGCAACTTTTTTACAAACAGGGACAACTACAGGACGTTTGTCTTCTAACAACCCTAATATGCAAAATATTCCGACAAAAAGTCAACATGGTCGGAAAATTAGAGCTGCTTTTGTAGCGGAAAAAGATTTTGAATTATTAGCCATTGATTATTCTCAGATTGAATTAAGAGTTGCTGCAGTTTTGTCAGATGATGAGAAGATGTTAAAGATATTTAAAAGTGGTAATGATGTTCATACTGCTGTAGCAGCTGAAATTTTTAATACCTCCTTAGATAAAGTAAATAGTTCTATGAGAAGAAAAGCTAAAGTAGTTAACTTTGGGATAATTTATGGCATGGGAGTTAACGCTTTAAGACAAAATTTGGAAGACGCTTCAGATGGGGTAGAGGAAATAAAAAGATCTGATGCACAGAGATTTTATAAAGATTACTTTGATAAATTTAGTATACTTTCTTCTTATCTTGAGAAATCAAAACAGGAAGCGGGGAGGCTAGGTTATACTAAAACTTTATTTGGCCGGATAAGATATTTTGAGGGTATTCAATCGGGGATACCTTATATTAAGGCTATGGCTGAAAGGATGGCTATTAATGCACCTATTCAAGGGACTAGTGCTGATTTAATAAAATTAGCAATGATAAGAGTTGATAAATATCTGACTGAAAATAAATTACATAGTAAGGTTAAAATGCTTTTACAGGTTCATGATGAATTAATTTTTGAAATAAAAGAAAGTTTAGATCCAAAAGTTTATAATAAGATTAAGCAAATTATGGAATCTATTTTACCAATTACTGAAACAAAAGGTATAACTTTCAAAGTAAATTTAAAAAAAGGACCGGATTGGAACAGTCTAGAAGAAATTTAATGATTACACATTAAATTTTTGAAAGAGGAAAGTAGACAAAAAAAAATTTTCAGATACAATTAATAATTTGGTTGTGCCTTACCTTTAAAATAAAAGTAAAACTATTTAAGACAATTTTAAAAAAAATAATTTTATAGTTTTTCTAATTTTGTCGCACAGATTTAAAAAATTTATTTTGTTTTCTTTTGATTGAGAATAGATGTTTTTATTATGTATTATAACAAACAATTAAAATGGATTTTTATCGGGTTATCAGTTACCACTATAGTTTTTGTAACAATTTATTATACTTCTGTAACACGAGCTGAAAATTGGCAAGCCAATGATTCTGATTCTAATTTAAAATCAGTAATTAGTTTTGTTAAACAACTTTTACCAGGTTTTGGTGTTATTGAAGTTGATAATACAGCTTCTTTGAATCAAGTAAATGGAGTTATTCCGACCAGTATTCGTCTTAATTCTGTAGATAATCAAAGTGATGGTTTAAGAAGTAGTTCATTAAATCGAGATTTATTGGATATCTGTTTAGCTAAAGCTGAAGATGAATGGACCCAACTACAAAAACATTACAGGGAGATTTTGCTTCAGTGTATAAATATAGATTTAGGTTTAAATGGAGAAAAATTATTTAGTAATGATGAGTGTGATAACCAGATAAAAGCTTATAAAAATAAAGACAAACAAAGAATTCAACTTGATAAAATGGATTGTTTTGAGAGATATTCTGAAAGGGAATAGAGATTGAGTTTCAAATCATAGGAGACAAATTTTGATCTTCACCCTTTATACTTAGGGTCTTATATCATATACTAATATATATGTTTTATTGTTTATATGGTGATAATACAAAGAAATCAAGAGAGAAACTTCAGTCTCTTTTGAAATCTCTTTTTTTAAAAAAACCAAATGCTGCTTTTTTTAAACTTGAGACTGATAATTTTACGGAAAACAAATTAGATGAGTTGATAATGAGTCAAGGTTTATTTGAAAATAAATATATAGTCCAAATGGATGGTTTGTTTGAAGATAAAATTATCTCAAAAATTTTAATTAACAAATTAATTGATTTAAAAGAGTCAAAGAATGTTTTTATTTTTATTGAAAACAAGATACCTAAATCTATTTTAAAAAAAATAGAAGCATCCTCGTCTCAAGTTCAAGAATTTACTTTTAACCAAAGTAAAGAAAGGACTTTCGCTACAGAACAAGGCGGTTTTAAAATAGAAGATTTTAATATTTTTGATTTAGCAACCTGTTTTGGTAATCGTAATAAAAAAGATTTATGGGTGTTGTACCAAAAAACTAGGACCAGAGATATTCCTTCAGAAGAAGTAAGTGGAATTATTTTTTGGCAATTAAAAATGATGTTTTTAGCTCTGAATTCTAGAAATTCTAGTGAAGCTGGGTTAAAACCTTTTGTTTTTAACAAAGCAAAAGGGTATTTAAAGAATTACTCTGAGATAGAGTTAAAAAAGATGAGTGCTGATTTAGTTTATATTTATCACAATGCCCGTCGTAGCGGATTGAGTTTAGATTTAGCTTTAGAAAAATTTGTTTTAGAACTATAGTTTATGGATTTAAATAAAATAAAAAAAGTTCACTTGATTGGAATTGGGGGAATTGGGGTATCTGCTTTAGCAAGATTGTTTCTTAATGATATAAAAATAGTGACAGGTTCTGATGTTTCAGAGTCAAAAGTAACTAAAGGGTTGGTTGATCTAGGAGTAGAGGTTTTTATTGGACACAGAGCTGAAAATTTAACTCATGGGGTTGATTTAGTTGTATATACACCAGCCGTTAATGAAAATAATCCAGAAATAGTGGAAGCTAATAAATTAGGGGTTCCTATCTTATCTTATCCTCAGGCTTTAGGCTTAATTTCTATGGATTATTCTTTAATTGCAGTATCTGGCACCCACGGGAAAACAACCACTACAGCTATGTCGGCTAAAGTTTTGGTGGAAGCTAATTTTGATCCTTCTGTTGTGATTGGTTCGTTATTAAAAAAAACTCAAACTAATTATATTGCTGGTAAAAGTGAGTATTTGATTATTGAGGCTTGTGAATATAAGAGATCTTTTCTTAATTTTAAGCCACATATTTTGATAATTACCAATATTGATTTAGATCATTTGGATTATTATAAAGATTTAGCTGATATTCAGAGTGCTTTTATTGAATTGGTTTCTCAGATGTTGCCAGATGATTATTTGATTTGTGATGTCCAACATAAGAATCTTGAACCAATTGTTAATTTAGCCAAGTGTCAGATGGTTAATTTTAAAACTTTTTCTAAGGATGATTTAAATTTAAAAATTCCAGGAGAGCACAATTTAGAAAATGCTCAATGTGTTTTAGCTTTGGCTGAGGTTTTAAAAATTGATAAGCAACAAGTAATCAAATCTCTAAACAATTTTGAAGGAACCTGGAGACGGTCAGAGTATCGAGGAAAAACTTTAACTGGAGTAAAAATTTATGATGATTATGCTCATAATCCAACTGAGGTGAATGCAACCTTGAAAGGTTTCCGAGACTTTTTTCCAAAAGATAAAATAACTGTCATTTTTCAACCTCATCTATACAGTCGGACAAAAACTTTTTTGAGAGAATTTGCTCAAAGTTTTGATAGTGTAGATAGAATTATTATTCTACCGATTTATGCTGCTCGGGAAAGTTTTGATTTTAGTATCAATTCAGAAATGTTAGCGGAAGAAATTAAAAAATATAAACAAGAAGTATTTTTTGCAAAAGATTTTACTTCGGCAGTTTTTGAAATTAAAAAAAATACAGATATCGGGATTATTATTACCATGGGGGCAGGGGATGTTCATCAAGTTGGAGAATCGTTTTTAGAAAATAAAGAGTATTAACTTTTATATTACATACAAAAAATATTTTGCTCATTTCGATCCTTGGAGAAAGTCAAGAAGTTGGCTTTCTCCGAGTAAACAAAATTAAAAACCCAAAAAATGGATTTTAATTTTGTCCACCCGGCAGGGATCGAACCTGCGACCGTCAGCTTAAAAGGCTGCTGCTCTACCAGCTGAGCTACGGGTGGATTTAATTTGTAATGGAATACAAAATAAATAATACCAAAAAATAAGGAAAAGTCCAGTTTACAGAGGTAAATCTATGGAGAAAAACCCAGCTCCTGTTACTAAGAGAGATAATAGAATAGCAAGAATAAATATGTAAAGTTGTAGTTTAGTTTTCTTTAACCCACCGCTTTTTTGTTCTAGAATTAAGTTGATTATAGTTGTTATTATTAAAATTAAAACGGCGATTTGGGTATAAAAACCAATAATTAGAGCGATAGCAGAAAAAGTTTCAATACCTATTAAGTATTTAAGAGCATTTTTAATTTTTAAGGTTTTTTTATTTTGGAGTTTAACCCCCAATATAGTGATGATTTGGTTTAGAAAGTGGGTTCCTATGACTATTCTTAACAAAAATGGTGCTAGGTAAGCGTAAGAAAGTAAATCTGGGAGTGGATTTAATATGTTCATATGTGTATTATAACATAATATGAAAAATATAAAGAGTTTTTTAATTTTGCATAATATAAGAAGCACCTATAATGTTGGGTCAATTTTTCGGACAGCTGAGGCTTGTGGTGTTTCAAAGATATTTTTAACTGGTTATACACCCAAACCAGTAGATAAATTTGATAGGGAAGTTAAAGCTATTTCTAAAACTGCTTTAGGGGCGGAAAAGATTGTTAACTGGGAGTATTCATCTCGACCTAATTCCATTATTAAAAAACTAAAGAAGCTAGATTTTAAAATTATTGGGATAGAGCAGGATAAAAAATCAGTTGATTATAAGAAAGTTAAGATAGATCAATCAATAGCTTTCCTTTTAGGAAATGAAGTTAAAGGTCTTTCTAAGCAATTACTTAGTCAATGTGATCTTATCGCTGAAATTCCAATGATCGGAAAAAAAGAATCTCTAAATGTTTCAGTGGCTACAGGGGTAGTTTTGTTTAGGGTTTTAGATATTTAGTAGGAATAAACATCTACAACTTTTTTTTGTGCATCTAATAGTTTTATAATTTCTCTATCTTTTTTCCAAAGTTGACTTGTTCTACCAAGGAAGATTCTCCACTCAGGTCTATAAAAGTCAACCTCATTTTTTTCTCTGTTTATACAGGAATTGTAATTAATTTCATTAGTTAGGTAAGTTTGACATTCATATTGCATACCAAGAGGAAAAGTTAAGGGGGTTTCACAGCGTGAAATTTTGTCTATATAATCTAAACAAT
>Ga0307992_1000457_pt1 | contig 26125 bp, 18 predicted proteins | sample EllFjometagen133_FD_203162 | JGI IMG/M metagenome (GOLD analysis project Ga0307992, IMG submission 203162) | Marine microbial communities from Ellis Fjord, Antarctic Ocean - #133 | ecosystem: Environmental > Aquatic > Marine > Unclassified | place: Southern Ocean | collected 2014-10-08
GGCGTTACGGCAATCAGAGGAAAGAATGAAGACCCTATCTGAAGCATCATTTGAAGCCATCTTTCTTTCTGAAAAAGGAATCTGCCTTGATCAAAATGGGACTGCAGAAGTGATGTTTGGATTCACCCACGCTGAAGCCGTGGGTAGGCCGGGGATAGAATGGATAGTGCCAGAAGATCATGATCTCGTAAAAAAGAACATGCACTTGGGGCGTGAACAGCCATACGAAGTGACCGCGTTGCGAAAGGATGGAACAACATTCCCATGTGAAATTCAAGGCAGGATGACACTTTACCAAACACGACCTCTTCGCATTACCTCCCTACGGGATATCACTAAGCGGAAACAAACCGAGAAAGAACGTTTGTCATTAGAGACCCAACTTCACCAAGCCCAGAAACTTGAGGCTGTGGGGACCATGTTGGGTGGTATCTCCCATGAATTTAATAATATCCTGCAAAGTATCTTTTTATATGGAGGATTGGTTCAAGAAGAGCTTCCTGATAAAAAGTCCCTTCAAGCAAATATGCGACATTTACTCCAGGACGGTGAACGAGCCAGAGATATTGTGAAACAGATTCTGACTTTCAGTCGCAAGAGCAAGGTCGACGTGAAACCCCATATCCTCCACGAACTTGTTTCAGAAGCGCTCATGCTAGAACAAGCTTCACTGCCGGCCAATATTACTCTAAAACAGGATGTTGAACTTAGTCCTAGCTTGGTGGAATGCGATAAAACTCAGATCCACCAGATCGTGCTTAATCTGTGTAATAATGCACAACACGCCATGGAAGCCACTGGTGGAATACTAGCTGTGAGTTTACACCAGATTCAGGCATCTCTGAACAGTGGCAACTCAATAACCAATATTCTGGAACTCAAAGTACGAGACACCGGTCATGGGATTGATCCTGCTGATCTTGAAAGAATCTTTGATCCCTTTTTTACGACCAAGCAGGTTGGTCAGGGTACAGGTCTTGGTCTATCAGTTATACATGGTATTGTGGAGATGATGGGTGGTGACATAAGCGTGACTAGTGAGGTTGCAAAGGGCACAACTTTCAGTATTCTATTTCCAGTGGTCGAGGATGTTGAGGATATCCACCCCACCCCAAAGGCAATCGCCTCAAAGGATGATTTCAAAATGTCAATTTTGCTGGTTGATGATGATACGAGTATCCGTGAGGTAACCCAAGCCATTCTAAATCGTAAAGGGTTTGCCGTTGAAAGTGCGTCTGACGGACAAAAAGCATTTGATCTATTCAAGGCTAATCCAGACAAGTATAACCTCATCGTGACGGATCTATCTATGCCGAACATGTCAGGGATAGAGCTATGTCAGGCTATTCGAGCATCTGGCTCAGACATCCCGATTATGCTTTCTACGGGTCACCTGGATATCGAAGATCAAAAGGAATATGAGAATATTGGCATTACCAAATCTATCCAAAAGCCCTGGACGGCCGATGAACTGATTGAGCGAATCCACAAAACAGACAAAAGGTGAATCCAAAGATGAGCACTCCCAGCTTCGGGAACATAATCCCAGAACAGTCGGCAAGTAAACTTCGTAAACGACTTTTCATATATTCGGCATTGATGTTGTTACTGGTACTGGCTCTGCTCTCGGTTGCTCTTTCTGAAACCATGTTCAGCTATATGAAAAAACGAGAAGCAGGTTCTCTCGTTGATATCGCAACAATGAGATCTCTGGGTATTTCCGAGTGGAGAAAAAGAGCGGAGGACTTAGCTAAACAGGTTACAAGTCGCTCAAGGATTCGGCAAGAGCTTGAAAAGTATAATCTTGGTGAAATCGACCTACAGCAGTTAGAATCTTTTACAAAACCAAAACTGCAGGACGCAGTAAAATTATCAACTGAAATTGTCGATATTCTTCGATTGGATGCTATTGGGAAAGTCGTAACCGGATGTGGATTTGAGTCAAAAGATTTTTTAAAGACTTATGATATTTCAGGTTTTGTGCACAAAGTAACTACCCTCTCTGAACCATTGATTATTAATAATCACCCCGTCATCATTGCTAGTGCACCCATCATAAATCGAAATGGTAAATATCAAGGATCGGATCTAGTATTTCTGGATCTAGACCACTTGAAAGGGATCGCAACAAATCCTGATAAAATTGGAAAAACAGGAGAAGTAACGGTGGGGTATCACTCCAACGACTCTCTCCATCCTCTATTTCAACCCGGAAGTCAGGGTGAGCTAAATTCAAAAATATTTGAATCTATAAAACCCTATTTATCAATGGCCATAAGTGGCAAGTCTGGTATAGCGACAATTGGGAGCACAGAATTGGTATACCAATCAATCGATAATTCTAATTGGGGTCTTGTAGCAACCCAAAATACTGATGAGCTATATTTACCAGTATATGCAGAGATGAAGAGTATTATTTATATATCCATCGCTATTTATTTCATAATACTGATCGGTTTGTGGCTGCTTATAAAACCTTTGGCTGGAAAAATATTACTGCATACTAGTGAACTTGAAAGAAGGATTCAGGAAAGAACTGCGGATCTTGAAAGAGAAGTTGATCAACGTAAACGATCTGAGGCTGCCCTACAGAAAAGTGAAGAAGAATATCGCCTTCTGGCTGAAAATTCTTCAGATGTGATTTTTGTACTCGATATAAGCCAACAAAGTTTTAAGTATATAAGTCCTGCAATTTACAGATTACGCGGTTTGACAGTTGAAGAAGCGCTAAATGAGAATATGAATGACGCATTAACTCCCGAATCGCTTGAGCTTGTTACAGGTAACATCAATAGAGATGTAGCTAGATTGATTAAGAATCCTGACAATCCTTTATATTCCACTACCGAAGTCAGGCAACCCCATAAAAATGGAAGCTTGGTTTGGGTTGAAATTTCAACACGATACCGAGTGAATGATAGCGGTGAAGTAGAATTAATTGGAGTCAGCCGTAATATAGACGAGCGTAAGCAGGCGGAAGAAGCTCTAAAGAATAGTAAGAATCGTGCAAATGCCCTGCTCTCAGCAATTCCTGATTTGATGTTCCGTCTCAACGATGAAGGGGTATACCTTGACTATAGGGCAGATGAGAAGGATCTATATGTTTCTGAACCAAAATCGATCATCGGGAGACGCAGTCGGGATATTGCACCACCAGCTATCTCGAATCTTGTGGATAAGAATATCTCAGAAACTCTTGAATCAGGTGAGATGCAAACCTTCGAGTACAATCTAACACTGCCTGAACATGGAACGAGAGATTATGAGGCTCGTATGGTAAAGAGTGGTGACGATGAAGTGATAACGATTGTAAGGGACATCACCAAGCGCAAGCAGCTTGAAGAACAGCTCCGCGAATCACAAAGACTTGAGGCAATTGGTACTATGGTTGGTGGTGTTGCTCACGAATTCAACAATGCTCTTCAAAGCCTGTTTTTATATGCTGGCATTGTTAAAGATCAACTTCCTGAAAAGCAGGCTATTAGAGATAATTTCGAGCATTTGCTTGACACTGCCAATGATGCCAAGCATTTAGTAGAACAAGTCATGTTGATTAGCACTCTAGATTCCGGCCATTCAGAGTCCATCGTTCTGTCTGAATTAATAAATGATGTACTAGATCAAAAAATGGCTGCTGGCCTTAATGCGAGTAAGATTGAGCTAACTCTTGCAGAGGGTTGTCCCCCTTTGGTCGCAGATAAACAACAGATTCGAACCGTTCTCATCAATGTGATCGACAATGCCATTTTAGCGATAGCAAATGGTGGAGAAATAAGTGTAACCCTTGAATATAATGAACCTGCCACGGAAAAAGCTATTCAGCCTAAGCGAGTCCAACTGACTATCACTGATACGGGTGTGGGCATGACCGAAGCGACTTTGAGTCAGGTCTTTAATCCGTTTTTTACAACGCGTGAGGTCGGTCAAGGAAAAGGATTTGGACTCCCCATTGTCTACAACATACTTCAGAATATGGGCGCTTCGATATCAGCAACGAGTGTTTTTGGTGAAGGATCCAGTTTTACAATTGAATTTCCTTTAGGTAACATTCCGGAAAACTAAAAGCAGCAACTTTTTAGCAACTAAAACTTGCAGGCCCTTATACAGTAGGGCCTAGCGAGTTATGGTTGCTAAAAAGTTGTTTCGGAAAAAACTTAGCGAGGAATACGTAGACAGAAGCTGTTACCCTTTGGAGTATTTGGTTCAACCCATACTTCACCGTCATGAGCAGCTGCAATTCGTTTGACAATAGCCAGGCCTAACCCCCGACCTCGTTTTTCTTTTTTGGCTATCTGGTAGCTGCGCCGGAAAATATTTTCCCGATCCTTCAGGGGAATTGTTTCACCTTCGTCTTTAACCCTTATCGTAATGGCATTATCATTCTCCTCAGCATCAATAATGATCTGATTGGTAGCAGAAGCGTATTTGATAATATTACTAAGATAATTCACAAATACTTCTGAAATGATTGGATTGACTCGAACCTGAAGTTCACTATCCAGGTTGATACTCAAAGCCATACCAGCTGTTGATAATTGTGAATTAAAATCATTCACAACCTCTTTGATTATTCTTGAAAGGGAGTGGATTTCTCTCTCAATACGCTCTCCGCTGGTCGTTTTCGCAAGAGCCGTGGTATTTTCCATGACCTCCATCAGACGATTACCGCTTGAATGAACCAACTCGATCATTTCATTACCTGGAATTTCCTCTCTTAAAATCATTGAAATGCTTTGAATAACACCGGCGGGATTTTTGAGATCGTGGGTGATAATGTCGATCAGTAACTCTTGAAGATCGTTAGATTCCTTCAGTTGTTCCTGCATTTCAACAATTCGTCTTCCTACTTCGACTCTGGCTTTAAGTTCACCGAAATCAAACGGTTTTGTCAAGTAGTCGTCTGCCCCTGCGTTCAGTCCCGCGATGACGTCTGCTTTTTCGTTTTTTGAGGTTAACATGATAATATATGCTGGGGGCTTATTATTCAAGTTACGGACACGGTTGAGTACCTCCAGTCCATCCATCTCCGGCATTATCCAGTCAAGGATGATAAGTTTGGGGGCACCGGGTTTTTGCAATTCAGCCCAGGCCTCGTCGCCGTTAACGGTTTCCACAACCTCATGTCCGGCTTTCTTCAGCACGGCTACCAGTATGCTGCGTGAAGTAAAATCGTCTTCTGCAATCAGGATTCGCATGGGAATATTCTCCTTTTCATGCTATCAAGCCCAATTTGCGGAGCTCTTCAAGCAGCTTTTTCAGGTCATAGGGTTTCAGAATATATCCCTGGACCTTATTTTGACGGGCGAAAATGACATTGCCCTCATCACCGAGGGCTGTCACCATGATCACCTTCACCTGATCCGCATCAACCAAATGATTTTGTGCCTCTATCTTTCTGATCTGGGTTAGCGCTTCATGACCATCCATTTCAGGCATCATGATATCCATTAGAATCAGGTCGTATGGTTTATTCGCTTGGAGAGCTGAACGCACGGCATCTACAGCCTCCTTGCCGTTTACGGCTATGTGTACAGACCCATAGCTTGTCAAGAATTCCTGCAGTAGCAATCGGCTGGTAAAGTCGTCCTCAACAATAAGTGTTCTCATGTCCTGTTCACCTTTTTATTCATTTTGGCCTAAATCTATCCTGATTTCATTTTCTAAACAATGAAAACGTCTTTTCAATTCTGGCATGTCTGCCTTGGCGGCGTCCAGCTTACCGGCCTTGCCCGCTTTTTCGATCGCAAAGGCAATTTCCCGCAGCGTGTCCCCACCCACATTCGCAGCCGCTCCTTTTATGGTATGGGCCTGGCGCTCCACGCCCTCAATATCTTCATTTTCTAGGAACTGGTCGAGTTTTTCAATCTGGTTGGGAATATCCCCTATAAAGCCAGATATGATCGTCCGGGCCAAATCTTCATCACCCATAAACCGTTCCAACATCGTCGCTTTGTCCCACACAATTAATTCAACCATGTCTGAATCGCTTGACGTTTTATCCTCGGGTTTAGCGTTAATCTCCTTAGGGATAGCTTTTTGGGTTGGTAGCCACTGCTCCAGTTCATTTGATAACGCCAGAGGATCCACAGGTTTGGGAACATAGCCGTTCATGCCTGCTTCCAGGCACTTTTCCCGGTCACCGGCCATGGCATGGGCAGTCATGGCAATTATCGGAACATCGTGATTCCGAACCGGAGATTTGGGATCGCGGATACGGGCCGTGGCTTCATAACCGTCCATAACAGGCATCTGTACATCCATGAGCACCAGGTCGTAGAGTATTGATTCCAATGCTTTTACTGCTTCTGCTCCGTCAGCAACAGCATCTGCTGTCAGGCCAAGTTTCTTAAGAATACCTACTGCCACCTGCTGGTTGGTGATGTTGTCCTCGGCTAGCAGGATCCTGCCCTTGCGACCCGCAAACAGATTCAGCACCTCGTGGGTGGTGTGGCGGGTGGCAGTGCTGTTGGCTTTCAGCGTTTCTCCCTCACCTGAGCCCAACACCTGCGAGAGAACGGATTTTAGTTCTATTGCCCGTGCCGGTTTGGTCAGGTATGCCTCAAATCCGATCTCGGCATAGCGCTTGGCATCACCCTGAGCGCCCAGGGAGCTCAGCAGTACCAGGTGCGTCTCCGCCAGACGACCTTCCGCCTTTATGGTGCGGCCCAGAGTCGCCCCGTCCATACCCGGCATCTGCATATCGATAACCGCAATCCGGAACGGGTCGACGTCCTCCAGCGATTTGTGGAGGGCATCAAGTGCTTCTTGGCCACTACCAGTTTCAGATACCCGCATATTCCAGGCAGTCAGTTGGGAGGTCAAAATTTCACGGTTCGTTGCGTTATCGTCCACAATTAACGCACGTACGTCAGTCAAAACCGCTGGGGGAGCGGATACATCACTATTCGTTGCTTTAGATTGTTTATCCAGACAGGCGGTGAACCAAAACTCCGATCCCATCCCCTCTTTGCTTGTCACGCCTATTTCGCCACCCATCATTTCGGCCAACTGTTTAGAGATGGCCAGGCCCAGACCCGTACCACCAAATTGACGGGTGGTGGAGGTGTCTACCTGGCTGAATTTGTCAAAGAGCAGTCCGATCTTATCATCGGGGATGCCGATCCCGGTGTCGCACACAGAAAAGCGCAGAACCGCAGCCTCCCCGGTGTCGGATTCAAGAGTGATGCGGACCACCACCTCGCCGGTATGGGTAAACTTGATAGCGTTGCCCGTCAGGTTGGTCAGGATTTGCCGCAATCGGCCCGGGTCGCCCCGGAGTAATGCCGGTGCGTCAGGCGACATGCCACAGACCAGTTCCAGCCCCCTGTCGTTTGCCTGGATCGCCAACGCAGATGCAAAATCATCCAGCAGGCTTTGCAGATCAAAATCCAGGATCTCCAGCTCCAGCTTGCCGGCCTCGATCTTGGAAAAGTCAAGGATGTCATTGATTAAACCCAGCAGCGATTCTCCGCTGGCCCTAACGGTTTCGGCATAGTGACGCTGGTTGCTGTCAAGTTCTGTGTCCAGCAAAAGCCCTGTCATGCCGATGACGCCGTTCATGGGAGTACGGATTTCATGGCTCATATTGGCCAGAAATTCGCTCTTGGCAAAGTTGGCCATTTCCGCTTCGGCGGCCATGTCGTTAGCCCGGTCAGTGGCCCCCTCAAGCTGGAGGTTGGTATCCACAAGTTCTCTTTCGGCCTGCTTGGCTTCACTGATATCCATCATCGTTGTCAACCAGCAGGGCTTGTCACCTACATCAATCGGACTCACCGAGAATAATCCGGTCTTCGACCCCCCTGTTTTTACCCGTATCCCAACTTCTATATTCTTTACAAATCCCGACTCTTTTACCATCGACAGTACCCGGTTCCGTTCCTCAGGGTGTTCAAAAAGACTCAATTCGATGGCCGATGTTCCAATGATCTCATCCCGTGTATATCCCAGGGTGTCTAAAAAAGTCTTGTTTACGTTGATGAAGAGGCCGCTTTCAATCTCGGAGATGGCCATCAGGCTGGAACCTGCGTGAAAAGCCTTTGAGAAAAGCTCCTCGGTTTCCTTGATCCTTGTAATATCCTTGGACACACCGAATAAAGCAGGCTTGTCATTCCAGGAACCTGGGTAAACACTGGTTTCCACCTGAATATGCTGTCCGGATTTAGTAACAATGGGTACAGGGCAGAAATCGGCGGTTCCCGCAATCATTTCTCCCACGATCCTTCCCGCTTCAGCCTGTCGATCCTCGGGATGCACCATCAATATATTAAACCCAATGAGGTCATTTTCCGAATATCCCAGTCGACGGGTAACGGTTTCGTTAACATTGACCATATTCCCCTGTTCGTCCAAAACAAACAGGAAATCGTCGATGGAATTGAAAAAAGTGCGAAAGTTGGTTTCGCTTTCTTGGAGTCGGTCCTCCACGACCTTGCGGTCGCTGATATCGATGAACGTTTCAAGAAGCTTATCCTGGCCTTTAATCTTAATATGCCTCACTGATTTTAATATGGGAAGATGACTGCCGTCGGCTCTCACTAAAATTCGATCGGAGTTATCGACATTCATCGCCTCGTCCGTAACCGGGCAGCACCCTTGTTCAGCTGGGCAAAGGAAACAATGGCAGTCATTGCCAACAAGTTGCTCCTCTGTATTGCCAAAGAGTTCCACACCTGTCTGGTTCACCTGTTCAATGACATGTGTGGCGGCATCAATAATTACAACCCCGGCATTGATATTCTGGAGGAGGGTGCGTTGAAGGGACTCGCTTTCACGCAATGAAGTTTCCATCTGTTTGCGATCAGTGATGTCGAGAATGAATCCATCGATATATTTTAGTGTACCATCTTCACCGGTTACGCCTCTCCCTTTTTCAAAAGCCCAGTGTATGCTACCGTCTTTGTGGCGAATTCTATATTCAATCTCCCAAGCTGCACTTAATTCTACAGCCTTATTGACACTTTGTTCAACATATTCGGAATCCTCACTATTGATAATGCTTGCATAGGTCCGCACCGCATTATTGATAAAGTCACTTGCAGGATAGCCGCTTATACTATCGACAGCAGTGCTCATATACAGCATTGTCCAGTCTTTATCGAGTTTGCATCGATAAGTAATACCAGGAATATTATTTACAAGGGATTGATATTGATCACGACTTTCACGCAATTGTTCATCAATCCTTGTGCGATCAGTGATATCGTGAACAATAGAATACAGCCACTCCTGTCCATCGACGGGAATAGGCCCGGAATATACTTCCACATCCCGGACTTGCCCGTCAGACAGCCGATGTTTAAAGAGGAAACGATGGCGATTTTCGAGCCGGGCGGAAGCCATCTCCTTCGCGATCTCATCCAGAGAGAGCGTATTGATATCTGAAATTTTCATTTGGCGCATCTGTTCTCGGGAATACCCATAGAATTCGCAGGCAGCTGGATTAATGTCCCTGATTGTCCCGTCTGCTGGATCTACTAATAATTGGACGGATTTGTTTTTTTGGAACATGGCACGGTGTCGGTCCTCACTCTCTTGCAGTTTTGTCCGCTGCATGGTGATATTTATATCCGTGCGGCTCAGCAGGACATAGACAAATGCCACCAACAGTAACATCAGAATTCCGCGAACCGTCCCGACTAAAACCAGCGATTGGGTAAATGCTGCTTTGTCAGTGGTAATATCAATCATGGTCAGCAAATCACCGACCTCTTTGCCGGACACATCCCGCATAGGTATGGCAGAAAGGCTCCAAACCCGATCGTCATAATTGACATGAGCGACCTCGTGGTGGGCATGACTGCCATCGGGATTGTGATCCGCCATCGATGCGAAAACATCGGGCAGGCGGTGCCGGCATGTATAGATGATCACGCTTCTCGACAGTTGGTCCCAGTAGGCTTCCCTACCAAGATATTCCATTCCGTTTTCCCATGTTTCCCGGTCCAGATGCTCCTTGCGGATGGCCAAGGCCAGATGACTGCCGGATCGCACGTGAAGGTCATGCAAGACATCCTCAATCTCTTTACCCAATTCAACGTATCCAATAAGCCTGTTGTCCTGGAAAACCGGTTGAACAACACGCAGAGTAAATGTACCCAGCGGACCTAATTCAATCCCTGAGGCGACCTTATCGGTACGCTCAGCCTTCAATGCCGTAAAACGATTGATCAGGTCGCCATGTTTCTCCGGTTTATGGACCCGCAACAGACAGACGCGGTTGGTATCGAAAAAATAGAAGTGGGTGATGTGGTTATCTTTGTGCATGGCGTCAAACACCGATTGCCAGTCAGCCAGGAGGCGATCCCTATCCCCCGCAAGCAGTGCGCTACGCATGCGTTCGTCGGCGACAATCGGTTGTAATGCAGTCGCCATACCTGCGGCACTGCTCTCCAGAGCTGCATTCAGGTCATCCATAATTCCTGAAAGCTTAACTGCAACGGTCTCAGCATGTTGTTGCCGATATTGATACCACTCAAAAATACCCGTCCCAAGAATCAAGAACAATATCATGGCCACCAGGGGTGGCAGCAGACGTTGCAGGACCGGTTTGGGTGAGACATCAACACGGCGCACGGAGGACAGCAGAACGACACCTGCGCCGATAAGCAGAGCAAACAACAGTCCCACAGGAAGAGCAGCCCGGGAAGCCACATCCCAGTTCCATGAGTGGGCATCAATGTCCATGCCCATCACGGCAATCAGCTCACCAGAAACAGGGTCGGTCAGTGGAATAAGCGCGGTGATCCACGTTCCCCATCGGTCGGTCACCGGGCCGACGGTGAGCGCTTTGCCTTCATCAAACACGCGCAGGAATTCTGAGGAGATTTCCTCGTAGATCTGACCGGCTGGGGATTCGTATTCAGAACCAACGGGCTCATTGTCCACGAAAAAGAAAACCCGCCCGTCTGGTTTACGTCCCAAAAGATAGATGAAACGGCAGTTGAGATTGACATTCTGGGCAGCCGCGAGCTGTTCCTTGAGTCGTAAATAATCAGGCGTATCCAAATCAGCAACCGTGCCGGTGAGCACCCGCAGGCGGCTTAACGTTATAGACGGCGTCACCTGACTGGCCTGCTGAAGCAGGTCGTCACGCATCGCCTGGTCAGCCCTGTTGACTGACCACCATGTAAAGAGCACCCCGGAAATAAGCAGTGCCGCCATCGTTCCGCGGATCCAGCTACCGCCATTGGTTCGTTCCGTCATGGATTGCTCTCCCTCATTTTATGGCCTGTTTACTTTGGGTTGTAAAAGTCCCGGACATCACAACTTCGTACACCTCATTAATCATTTTCGATTGATCTTGCAGAAAGGGCAAAGACAAAATGTAAGTCGTCAAAGTAATTCGGACATGATCGCTAAAAAACAAGTGACACCTTCTGGACATTCAACATATCAAGCAATTACTGCGCCGTGCTACGGTGGATCTCTGGACACCACATAATGCTTTTGTATTTCATAGACTTACAAGGTTTTAGGCCTCTTGTATATTTTCTAGCGAGTAGTGGACAAATTTACCCATCAAGAGCACTTTTTTTAGCATGGATTGCCAAATTGGGCGATTCCTCCCTCGCCCTTTGATGAATATTTCTACACGCTATCCAATAAATGAGTTAGCCGACGCTCAATCAATTAGTCGCAAGTTCGAGTCCTGAGGGGCGTGCAAAGATACGGTCCTGAAGCTTGAAGTCAGGGGCTTGCGTCTAACGGTTAGGGCTGATTTCTAATTGAGATATATCATTATGATAAAAAGGCTTGTTTCACATTCGACTCTTGTGATAAATGACTTTGCGGCGGCGACATATTCATTTCAGTCGTCCAGAAATACACATCCCTCATTATTCGAGTATAAATTTTTAATTCCTCACTCATATCGGTTAAATGAGAACTGGATTTAATTCTCGCTGCAAGGTCTGCTCTTTTTGTGTCTGCATCCATTTCAAGGCTCCTTTATGAAACACCAGGGGAGGAACTACCCCTCCCCTGAGTGATCAAATGTTTAGCGTGCGATCTTTAGGCTTGCACGTGATTTAATCATGACTGGATCTAGGATACAATCACCATCTCCAGGACCTACGCCTGTTCCATTACCAGGACCGTTACCACCGGATTGTCCCTGACCATTTCCACTTCCATCTGCAGGTCCACTTCCGCTACCTTCGCCACCACCGTATCCCGCACCACTACCATCTTGTGGCTGAACATAGTCTTCGTCCATTGAGTTTGGGATACCATCACCATCAGCATCTGGAGCTAAATCGTTAAATCCATCTCCATTTGCATCAATGAACTCCCCTGGACCATTACCCCACTGGCCACCGGCTTGTGCGTAAACTGGGTTTTCAGTTGAGATCAGACTCATGGCCGCGACCATCATCATAGCTGTTAAAAGTTGCTTTTTCATCTTTCGTCTCCTTTTGGTTATTTTCTATTTCTCGTTATTTTATAAAAGCTGCTTCTTATAGTCCAATCTCCATGCCACTAATTCCTGAACCATATTAATGCTGTTTATATATTTGTATTTATTGTGGTTATAGAATTTTGGCATTTGGAATGGCGATGGATTTATTCGACAAAGTGCGTAAATATCGACGCTAATGTCGAGAGATAGAAGATGGTTCTGCCAAAATTTATAGTGTAAAAGAAAACAGGTTAGGAATTGATGTGCAACTGGGTTGTCAAATTATTTTAATTTATTTAAGCTCGTAATTTTTTGGAGCTTCTAGCGGAGGACTCGCTCGACAACACCTAATTGCCTGGCACACACACTCTGATTACCGTTTAATTCGCCCAAAGGTTTTCTGATGAGATCAACTTCCAATCCGCCGACTCAATCCTTAAGTTTTCCGGTTGGAAAATCTGGTTTCGATGTTTGCACAATTAAACCCGAAACCACAATTTCGGGATCCGGGCACAGCAAGACGGCCCTTTCAACCAGCAATCCGGGGACAATGTATTCATCATGACCCCCACCGGAGATAATTCTCCTAGCTTGATCAAAATGTAAAGAATCATGCTTATTGTGCAGCCAACGTGCCATTGGGCAACCTCTCCATATATTACCAATTTGAATTTATTGTTCAAATATACTGCTCACGCAATTTGCAATACCGCTACATCTTCCCGATACACACCTACTTATAAAAACCCTCAGTTGGATTATTAATCCCACCACATAACTGTATTAAGTCTCAAATACATTCATGGTCCATAGTAATGGTAATTTGATAAAGAGACGGTATTTGGGGCTTTGCTTATTGGGTTTGCGAATGGTTTGTAGGACTCGAGGTTTGAGTCATATAAACGACTGTTATGTCGAATCGTTTGGCATTAATGGTCCTATGCTCGGCGTTGACCACTGGCACGAAATTATAGTTTCTCCCAAGTCATTTTTTTCCAGAAAAGGTACTTCGACCCAATCACCTCAATCTCATATTCCCTGATTTGAGTGATCTTTAAGCTGAATAGCAAACCCTTTTCCGGTCCGTACATACTGCCATCAACCCACTGATTTACAGATGAATCATACTCTAGATTGTTGATGATTGTTTTTCCCAATAATGGTTCAGTACGAAGTGCTTCCTCAGGATTATTGATATCCAATTGTTGTCCACCATCAAATCCATCTAGTCCGACGATCTTACCGAAATATTTTCCTTCTAACTTAAATATTTCAATATCCAACTGGTTAGGCAGGTGATATCTCCCAAGAATGGCATCTGCATCCAAGGCGAATATGAAGGCTGTTGAAAAGACTGACAGAATGAGTAACAGAATTTGTTTTTTTCACGTAGATTTACCTTAAATAATAAGCTAGAATGAGTTCCAGACGACATCTAAACCTCAGCTTGCCAGCCCATTCCTATTATTTTTTCAATGCAACCGCTTTATTCAAAGTCACCAGGAAATCGTCCAGTGGCACCTTGTGAATATTAGCGGCCCGTTCAACTGTTAAAAATTTTGTGATCACCTTACGGACTGAAAAAAGGACCCACACTCTTTATACCAAAAGCCCCCATGACATCCTCGATATCACCATACTCTCTTAGAATCTCTGCAACAATGGTGTCTTTTGTGATTTTCATAAATATTCTCTCAAATTCCTTAATATTAAATTTTGATTGTGTCTGTTTTTCCCACATAGATAGCTATACCGACCCAAACCAGGCTACGGATAGCCATCACTTTTACTGTTTTAGCTTTAAAAAGTCCTCCCAAAGCAATATGAATCCCTAACGCTGCATATGTGATCAGGGTAATAGAGGCAATTGCCACTGAAAGTGTCTTTGCCCATACTTTTCCCATAAATAGGCCTATGCCTGCAATGATATATGCAAACCCTAGAATAAAGTTTATCCAAAGGACAAAGGGCACATAATCCCCAGCCGCAAATCGGACCTCATCAACAAATAGGGTTGAGCCTCCTGCTTTGACGGTGATGATTCCGTATAAAATTGCCGCGATGGCTATGATTTTTATTACCATGTTCTTGCTCACTTTTATCTCCTTAATCAAAGAGGCTATCGGTCAGGTAATACGAAAAGTAAAAACGATATGAACTCGTCCTTTGCAAGGTCTCATCCCGATCGATATCTAAATAACTTACTGTTCTTCCTGCTAACATATATTCGAGACCCAGACCATATTGCTTTCCAATTTTCAATTGTCCTCCTGCGGTTAACAAATTGATATTCTCGTATCCCTGGATATGGACATCCTCCATGGCATAAATAAAATATCGTTTGAGACGGATGTAGGCTTGCCCCTTATCTCTCCACATTAATCTGCTCATAAATTTAGTGCTAAAGCCCTGACCAAAATGATAGTCACGAACCTCCAGATCATCGCTAATATCTCCTGCGCTACCCATGAAAATAAAGGATCCATTTACATGTGTCCCTAGAATCAATGCTGGGGAGAGAGAGTATGCGTGTATAATTCCTGGCCCGACACTCGAACTCGAGACTTTATAGTCATCTTGATTCATGAAATCATAGTTTTGGAAAACCGCTACAACTAACTTTGATTGTTCTGTATACCTTGAGTAGAGTTTTCCCAGCATACCACTGGCATAAATTTCACCGACATAATCCGTTCTATTGAAATTGAGAATAGTGACAAAGTTAAAATTATCAAATGGCTTAAAGTTTCCCGTCTGGGCAAGGGGGTTCCCATAGATGAGGCTAAATCGGATAAATCTCCGAGGAACATTTTGACTGGGTCCAGATGTTTCATGGTATCCCGGTCCACCACCAACGGCTAGTTCAGACAATAAATTGGTCGGTTGACCACTGAAATTCTGATGTATAGATTTCCCAATAATCAAACGATTGACCCCATACCCCATCGGGTTGATCAATCCAGTTAGTATTTGTCGAGAGAGCGGTTTTGCATGACCAGATCCCAATGTCAGAGCTGAAAGACGATGTATGATTTCTCCAAAGGCAACACCACTCATAGGGGTTGTGATCATATCATTAATCGATGGACTTTCATTTTCCATCCCCAATTCCCAGATCAAACTTGCCAGGGTAGGATAGGCTATAGACTCCCAATAACTAAGCCCCTGGGCTCTTGCAGCCGTATACACTAGAGCCCCCTGAGTGGGATGCCCAACTTGATTCACATCAAAACCATCCTCGTCCCAGACCCAACCAGCCTCAATATTATTCTGGAGGGTTTTAATACTGATATCAGCCCAGAATTGATCAAGCAAATACCAATTAGTCGCCCAGATTAACGTGGGCTGGGCCAGAGTGTGGATTAATGCATTTCTATGAGGATGTGAGATAGAGCTATCTGCAGGCTGCTCTTGAGCAATAAGAGAGACACTGATTAATACTGCTGCCAATATCGTATGCCGCCCCTTCAACAGGCGTACGCTAAACGAAGAATATGTACTCCGGGTGGTAGCCTTTGCACACGAAGTCGTGCTCACAAGGTGAGTCCAATTTCAGCCCACGAGGTCCCTTTATAATCCTCCAATTCGGAAAAGGACCAACCAACACTCAGCTTGCCAACAATTGTCAGGAAATTGATTGAGATATCTACAGCGGAGACACCCTCATCCTCGTACTGGTCTAAACCGCTCCATACTTGGTCTTGAAATCTGGAATGACTTACTTTGATCTCGGCTTGCAGATCATCTCTGAGAAGTGTATGCGATGTCTGTATAGATAAATTCAGTATCTGATCTGCCCACAGATACATATAGTATTTTTCAGAGAGAGCCCTGGGGCTCGCTACTTTGCCCATGGAAAAGATGGGTAGGGAGGCATCTCCGTTGAAGTAATCAAGTGCAGCCATGCCTGACCAACCCAAGAGAAGATCGGTACCAAATGCGGTCCATAAATGCTTTTGTTTGGCCATGATTTCATCCTGCCAGATCCAGTCACTCTGGAAACCAATTTTCCACCCCTCTACATTGGGAAGATCACGCTGAATATGATCCTCCTCAAAAACGGCCCTCAAAAACGGCATCACTTTCTCGGACTGCTCCATAAATTCAAAGTCCGTACTGGCAGCCAATATTTGACCAGGATCGTCACTGCGAACACCTCCGAAAAGGATCATCTGTCTGTCCCAGCCACCAATAGTTGCCGAGTGAACACTCAACTCATGTGAATGAATGCGATCAGCCAGGGGCTTAACCCCAGGTAGATCATAATTATGATAACGGGAGCTAAATTCAATAGCCGGTCGAATAGAAAAGGGGAGGCGGGCTCCGGTTTTATGATAGGAAACTGGGTAAGCTGCCAATTGAACACCACCTGACGTATTCCCAAAAGCAGCATCAAGTTGAACCAGACCGCCAAACCGGGACATGGGCATATCGGTTCGAGTGAAAAAGGTCAGACCCTCTGTACTACTGATATTTAACCGGCCACGGGTACGAATATCTGGCTTCTCAAGCAGGTTTAAAGTAATGGTCTCCCCTGCCTGATCAAGTGATGGGATCACCGCTTGGTATATATCTGTGGCATAGACCTCATCAATTAGGTCATCAAGTCTTTGTCGGTTAAATCTTAGCGAATCTGCCAACTTTAACTTTCTACGAATCATCTCAGGGTCAAAATCAGCATTCTCCGACTCCAGATTGAGTGCCAACATTGTCCCATCCAGAGCCTTCCGATGCCCCTCGCGGCTTTTGCTTCTTTCTGTTTTGTAACCCTTTTGTTCAAGAATATTCTCTATCTCCACCGCAGCCTGGGTTCCCGCAATATATCCTGCTTCCATAAGGGCTTCACCTGCAGGAAAATCAAGCACATGATGCCCGCCTGTGGGAACCCTGAAAAAATAGTCCCAGCCACGTACATCAACTGAATCCCCACTTGCTAGAATGCGAGAATTGAGCACTTCAAACATACCCCCCAGTCCTCGAACTTCATCACCATAGTCCGGTGCATCTTCAGCACTGACTGCGATAATGAAGTCAGGGTTTTGCTCCATGGCAATTTCTACTGGCATTTTTACATAGATACCGCCATCTACCAAAACCTGTCCGTTTTGTTGAATTGGCGAATAGATCAATGGAATTGACATGGAGGGTCGCAGTGCATTGGCCAAAGGTCCGGAATCGAACACATAGGGAGCCCGTTTTCGTAGGTCGGAGGCAACGGCACGAAAAGGAATGTAAAGTGAATCGAAATTCCAATTAGCATGATAGTCAGCTGAAGCGGTGAGCAAAAATAAGCTCTTCCAGATCAGCTTGTCATCCAAAAGACCCGCAGAGCCAACAATTTGGTGATTTGATAATCCCAAAGAGAGATTCCCCAGATAGAGCTCATCTCTTTTCCAGATAGGGAGATCAGATCTTTTAGGTCTTCCAATAAATAGATGCTCGATGGTTCCATTGCGAACCATTTCTTCCATCTCTGCAACCGTCACGCCGGCGGCGTAAAGTCCGCCAACCAGGGCTCCGGCACTACTTCCAACAATCAGATCAATGGGAATGTTGTGTTCTTCAAAAGCTTTAAGCACCCCGATATGAGCCATGCCCTGAGCACCACCACCACTCAAGACCAATGCGACCTTTTCTTGGCTACTTACATCAACGATAAACAGTAACAAGCCACAAACAACGATTGAGAGCTGATGTTTTAAGATCAACATGGATTAAGGACTCCTTCAAAAACCAGTCGGATAGATGAATTAGCTAGAAACTGTATTTGACCTTCATATACAGCATATCATTATCATCAAAGTAACCGAACTGCCCAGGATCATCCCCGTCGGCTATATCAGTATCTTTCACAAAGATATTGGCACCGCCCAGGATCTCAAAACCATCGGCCAGATCATAACTGAGTGTGGGACGAATAAGCGCATCACTTTTGTTCAACCCTAGATAGGCAAACAGCTGTGCAGTGAGTGTCTCACGGAGAAACGTGCGATTTGTCAGGAAAGTCAATGTATTCATGGCGTCTTCCTGGACAATTGGATCTTCATAATCCATGATGGCTTGCTGGATGAACTGAGTACTAAACCGGGTGGAACCGATAGAAAAGTCCAAGCCCAGTAGATAGTGAAAATAATCTTTCTCTATCAGATCAATGGGGTAATTCATAGCATTTAGAGCCAAGAATTGTTTGCCCTGATAATACGCTCCCTCGCCTCGTAAGACCATTCCTGCCAATTCGGTGCTAAAACTCCCCCCTCCTACAGTTAAGCGATGATGTTGAGGGGCTAGAGTAACCTCAGTGAGTGCTGGTGGAGATCCCGAAAATATTGGTGTGATATGCATACTGGGATCATCATCCCACATATAACCAGCCATGATCTCATAATCCATAAATGACACGATACCGGATAGTTTCATAAACACTTCACTGTTTTCTAGATTGGCGGCAACGGCTTTCTCTGAATAGTCATAAGTTGCCGGCATGGGAAATACAGGGGTGCGTGACCATATAGAACTTGTCTCTGGGAAGATGGTTGCAGAAAAGGCTGGGATATAGACCAGCTCCAACGTTTGATCACCCACATATTGATTTATTTTCAGGGCTGTGAGCCCCGTGCGAATTTCATCAAAATCAGGCAACAGAAATTCGTTCAAATCTTTTGGTGAAACGATGTCAGTAATAAACACACCATCTCCCTTTCCCCAGATGATCTGTTGTTTACCAATCCTAATATCAGTGTTTGTGAAAAACATATCGAGATAAACTTCACGAAGATCAAAACTTAAATTGCTCCCCGGGGTTTGATAAATATAAGGGTTAGCAAAATATCCTACATTACCACTCCCACCGCTAAATGTCAGATCAAGCGTGTTTTGGATAATAGCGTATTCCTGATCTCCACCAGTTAATACTCCGATATAGTTTCGAGCATAGCCACCAACTTCCACTTGAGCAAAGACACTGCTCACCAGGATCATGAGGATTGATACCTTTTTAATCATTAACTTATTCCTTCATTTCATTAGCAAATTTATCAATTCTGATCCCACCATTTTTTACCTAAAAATACAACATTGAGTTTACGATGATGCTCCATGGTCGTAATCTCTTTCCATGGTGGAGATTTCACTACTTTCAGATCCGGTGTTTTAAACTTTGTTTTAATTAATACGTCAGGACATGCACGGTGCGTAAGAACAACTTTCACCAAGACAATAACTGATCACCAGATGTGTAGCTTTCTTTTTCATTGGATCTATCTAATTCCCCGCTTCATCATTCTTTCAGTAAACATATTATCAGCGATCGATTTATCAATTTCAACATCACTAAGACGCATGATGGTACTATGACCATTTTGATCATTCGTCATCTTTACTTCTGTGAGAACAATAACATCGCCGAATTCTTCATACTTAACAAGGTTGAGTTGTTTTAGGAAATCCTCATCTTCGTCATAGAACTCTTTTTTATAACCGATCCATTTGTCTTTAATGATCCAGGTAATGGTTTTTGTGTACATATATTCTTCGTCGAGAGAGGTGCTTTCTACAATGTAGCAATCATAGCCATCAACTGTTTCTTCACCAATTAGCTTATGCGTATCCTCTGCGGGATGACGATCACCCAAATCATCATACGTAAAATCTGAGCCCATGAAATAGTCACTATCACTATCACTGGAGATACGTTTGATTTTCTTCAGGGCTGGCAGATAAATCCACTGATCTTCGCTCCCATCTTCAAAACTCCAGTTCATAAAGGTGGTGTTTTTGACGTCTTTAGGTTGAAGAAATATCATTAACTTTTTTTCTGCATCAGAGAAGTCTTTTGTATATTGTTTAATCTCGCGAACCCGCTGCACCCCCCTGGAGTTTTCAAGGATCATGCTCAAGTTGGCTTCCATCGTTTTACTCACTGGACGATTGTATGCTTTTTCTATAATTTCCAAGCCAGTTGGTTGTTGAGCGATGATGGTTCCACTCAGAATCACCACCATACTGATAAGTCTAATTATATTTTTCATTTTATTGTTCCTTTTATTTGCCTCTCGCAAAGTTCGCAGAGACGCAGAGTTCGTTTATATACTTTCTGTTTGCTCTAGGGTGTCATGTGTGTCTTGCTGAGCTGGCCTGCCTGGCGAAACGCGTAGAGTGCAGACTGGTCGAAGTAAGGCACACACGACTCCAGGATGAAGAATCATTTTGTATTCTCTTTCTCCGTACTAAATATTCCTGACTTAACAACCAGAAGCACCATAACAGTCAGGGTGCCAACAAAGCTGATAAACATGTTCATGGATACCAGAGCACCAAGAGCACGGTTTGGTGGAAATACTGAGGCCAGCAGGACCAGGAAGCCGGCAATGACCACAACAGCATTGAATACAATCGCCCGACCCGAATGGTCCATGGTCTCAGCAACAGCCACTTCCAATGACAGACCCTTACGTCGATTAAGACGATAGCGGTCTAAAAAGTGAACGGCATAATCAATTCCAATACCGATGGTGATACTTGAGAGCAAAGCTGTTGTTGTGTTTAGTGGAATGTTAAATATTCCTAAAACACCGAAACCAATGAGAGCTGTGATAACAATCGGGAAACTACCAACTAGCCCAACTTTAATACTACCAAACATAAAACTTAACAGACCTATGATTATGACCAGGGAAAGCACCAAACTCATGATTTGTCCTTCCAGAATCAAATCTGTAAAGATCAATGCCTTATATCCAGATCCTGCATAATTAAGCTCAACGCCCATATCAGCCAGGGGTTGACGATAAGCTTCTATGCGCTCTAAAACTTCGTTGATTACTTTGGAGTTATCACTTTTCACCTGGAAGGTCACATTCAAGCGGCGATAATCGTAATCCACTACTTTCCACAGATTTTCAGGATCACCGGACATTTCATAGAGGAGCAAATATTGAGCATTCAGTTCTTCATTTTCTGGGATAACATTAAATGTTTCGTTATCCTCATTCATAACTTTATTCATACGTTTTAAATAGTCAGTCAGAGCAAAGGAGCTTCCAACCATATCATAGGCTTCAACATCTCCCTGCATTTTGTCAACCAGATTAAGAACATCTGACTGTTTGAATGATCCATTTTCTGGCGTTTCCAGGATGACATTGATAGTTGAAGTCCCACCGAACTTGTCGTTGATAAAGGTATCTGTCATGACGATATCAGAGTCTGGTTCAAATTTGTCCAAGAAACTGGAATTGATCCAAACTTTACTGATACCCCAAAATGACAATATCACGAGACCAAGAGTTACCAGCCAGGTTAATTTCTTCTGAGATAACAGTCCTGCAGAAAATTTATGAGCCACGCTTGAGTCATGACCAGCTGCTCCCGTGGTCCGCAATTTTGGTAAATTAAAAGCCATAATCCCTGCAGGAATAAGAACCAGGGTCAAAAACATGGCCACCAATACACCAAAGGCTGTAAATAAACCAAAATACTTGATTGGATATACTTGAGAGGTTAAAAGTGAGATAAAACCTACAGCCGTTGTAATGGAAGTCATAACGACAGGTTTCCACATGCCATTGAGCATGTCCTTTACTGCCTCCAACTTCTCTGCACCGGGATTTTTTCTCAGGTATATGCCGAGGTGGCTATAAAAGTGAATTCCGTCAGCCACTCCGATCGCAATCAGCATCACCGGAATCATGGTTGACACGGCATAGGTAGGAATACCAACCAAGGCCATGAGTCCAAAAGTCCACACTGAACTGACGGCAACAACCAGGAAGGTAAACAGGGTACTCTTAAAACTTTTCAGGACACCCATAAGTACAAGCAGGATGGCTAATATTACGACAGGTACCATCCGTTTCATATCGGCAGGACCCAATAACGCCATGGTTCCCTCTACAATTGGACTACCGGCCACATAAATTTTTTCGGGGCCTTCAAACGCTTCACCCATTGCGATAATTGCCTTATAAAAATCCTGTGTAAAAACATCATTATCAATGCGGGCGATGATAATTCCAACGGTCTCATCTTCTGAAACCAGGCGACCTGCAACCATTTCATTTGATGCAACCCCAGAACGCATCGCATCAAGTTTATCGGCTTTGGGAACGCGTTTGTAAAAGGCTTTTACATCCATCCCGTCTTTTGTACCGATGATGTTATCCGCAGTATATAGAGAAGTCACATCTGCCTTGTGAATCTCATCCATCTTCTGCAGGGCTTTTGTGATATCCTTGATCTTCTGTAGTGTTTCCGGGTTATAGATTGACTCGGGGGCCTCAATGGCAATGATGATTCCATCTTTGATATCGAACATCTCTTCAGCTTCATCGCTATAAACAAAAGCTGGATGATTGCGGGGCATATATTTATCAAGATCGGTCTCCATCCGGCCTTTATCTTTGATTTGCTTAAAGAAAAAGATTGTCAGGAGCAGAATCACACCCATAACCAAGTAGGGATGATTGAGAATTTTATCTCTTATAGTTTTCATATGTTTCCTCCAGATGAAGTTGGCACGAGAAGTATTTTCAGTCAACACTACAAAAACACTTTCCGTATTTTCGGCTAATTAGTTATTATTCACAAACCTTATATTCAAAAAAATATTACTCGACTTTTAGCATGACCCTCAGATCTTTAAAGTGTGCCTTCACACGTTTTTCGAGATCGAAATTATTTCCAAATAAATGCCACTGGGTGATCAGGAATCGAAAAGAACCTATAACCATCAAAGCGATGTGTTTTGCCTCGACATCTTGACGAACGACACCCTCTTCCTGGGCCATTTGTATCACTCTAAATAATTTTTCCTGGGTTTCCTTCATCAGCGCTTTGATCTGTTGGGATAGATCATTATCTCCTGAAAAGATCTCTTCAGAAAAGATAATTGCAGCCAAACCTGGAGTTTCCGTAAAGCTCATAATCCGCTTTAGCATGATACATTCAATAAGATCCCAGCCTGTTTTAGCCGTTTCTTCTGGAACCTGCCCATTTTGACGTATCAGGTTTAATACTCCCAAGAGGATCTCTTTTTTACTCTTGAAGTGACGATAAAGAGCGGGCTCTGTCACATCTATCTTTGAGGCAATGTGATTCATGGTGAGAGAAGACATTCCACCTGCAGCAATTAAGTCCACAGCTGCATGGATAATTTGGAGTTGTCTTGTTGTATATGCGGATACCATAAAACCCCCTTCGTTAGTTATTGCTCACTAACTTATTCTGATTGTCACTATTTCCAAATATTTTTTCTCTCCTTCCTGTAATTATTGTGGATATATTATTTCTTTGAACATGCAAATAGTCTGCTATTTATGGAGTGATGGGTATAGCATCAAAAAGGGTATCTTATAACTCTAGCCTGAATATTTCATAAGAAAGTACGGCGAAGCTGTATAAGTTCTTTATATTGTTGGTACTTAGACAGCAATAAAAAGGAGCTTCGCCGTGACACAATGTAACCCTGAACTGATCCAATTCCCAAGTTGTAAACGTTGTAAAGTTGAAGTTGATTTTAACGGTGGATCTGTGACCAGTGATGGTGGTAGTCTCTTTCTCAAGCAAGCGGATCAGAAGTTGGGTCTATTGCATGAAGTAGCCAAATATTTACCTGATCCTCGTCGTTCTACTTCTTGTGTCCATGATATTGAGTCACTTCTACGTCAGCGGGTCTTTAGCCTGGGTCTGGGATACGAAGATTTAAATGATCATGCTGACCTGCGTCTTGATCCAGCTATTCAAACAACTCTGAGCAAGGATACTCTGTTAGCATCAGCACCGACTTTGTGTAGGTTTGAGAATTATGCTGATAGAGATATAGCTGGTGCTATTCACCAGGTTTTTGTAGAACAATTTATTCAGTCATTTGATAGCCCTCCAGAGAAGTTGATTCTTGATTTCGATGCAACCGATGATCAAGTCCATGGGAATCAAGCTGGGCGGTTTTACCACGGTTATTACAGACACTACTGTTTTTTACCACTCTACCCCGAATCCGATATAGGATAACAAAAACCCTCGTAAGTGTATTAAATTGTAATGACTTAAATTATAATAATAACGCACCTACGAGGTGAAGATGCATAAAGTTAAAAAGTCCTACTTCAAAATCAAAGCAAGTAATGAGTTATTAACAGATCGTGGTGGTTTAGCCCTGTTCGATGAGTATGTGGAAAGTACTGGAATACTGAATAATGTAGACCGAGTATTTCCTTGGCCAGGCTCCAATCGTGGTATCTCTGCCTCAAGCTATTTTAGAGTGTTGGGACTGCACATGTTTGATGGAGGGCGCTATCTGGAAGAGATCAGATCATTAAAAGGTGATAAAGGGTTCAGGAAAGTTTTGAACCTGGATCGTTTCCCTGGCCCTGATGCTGTAGGTGACTGGCTGCGCCGTCATGGAGAACAAGCCATGGAATCAGATTATTTTGACATCCTGATGGCCAAACAGTTACCACTATACCTGAAAGCTACATCTGGAACAGATGGCTATATCCTTGATATGGATGCCAGTATTGTTGAATCAGACAAGGGCGATGGAATGATGAGTTATGCTGGGATAAAGGGTTACATGCCCATGTTCGGTTTTATCTCTGATGGTAAACATAAGCCCTTTGCCACCTATGTTAAATTCCGCCAGGGCTATGTATCTCCGCAGAGTGATCAGCTAACGGGAATAAAACGTACCCATGAGTTGCTCCAGAGCCATGGGGCAAAGTTGAGGGCTGTCCGTATTGATAGTGCGGGATATATGTCAGATATCGTTAACTACTGTGATGATGAGAATATCCATTACACAATCGTAGCTGACCATAATACAGCAGTTATGAACCAAGTTGCTTCTATACCTGAAACAGACTGGGACACTCTCTATGATCGTGATGGTGTTGACTGGGGTTGTGAGATAGCCGAGACCAAATATGTCATGGGTAAGGGTAAACGGGCATCCAGGCTTATCGTGAAGCGTCAGACAATAGCCACAAAACAGTTAGATGTCTTTGATCACAGCATGAGTGCTTACAAGTATTACGTTATCATCAGCAGTATTCCTAAAGCAGAAAAAACAGCCCAAGAGGTCATGCACTTCCATAATGGCAGGGGGAATGCTGAGAAGTTTATTGAGGATGCGAAGTACGGCCTAAACTTGAAGGTGGTTCCTACAGGACAGATACAGGCCAATGCTTTGTACTATATGATTGGCATGTTAGTATTCAATCTTGTTAAGCTGATGCAATTAACTGTTCTACCGCATAACTGGCACCACAGCATGATTACCAGTATCCGGCACAAGCTGTTCAGAACTGTGGCCAGGGTGGTGTCAAGTGCTCGGCAGTTATGGTTAGCTATTACGGCTACTGTAGAAAATATTGAACTGTTGATCCAAGCCCGAGATAAAATATATGCACTGGAGTAGATGGTTACTATGAGATAACTGAAAATAACTTTGGAATGATAATTACGGGTAGCTCTGATGAAATGCTATACTCAAAAAGTGAGGTATCAGGCTATTTACTGATCATCGTGAACAAAATGGAGGACACTGAGCCGTTTAAGATCGTTGAAGTAACAATTACTTGATCCAAGAACCTTTTTGATCAAGACCATCATTTAAAACTACTCAACTACTTTCTATAACGGAATCAGGGACTAGGAGATGATTGTTTAATGGGTTGGACAACTCAAAGGTATCTCTTAACTTTTAGCTAAACGTGTCCCAAATGTTCTGGCGAC
>Ga0307992_1000458_pt1 | contig 26083 bp, 22 predicted proteins | sample EllFjometagen133_FD_203162 | JGI IMG/M metagenome (GOLD analysis project Ga0307992, IMG submission 203162) | Marine microbial communities from Ellis Fjord, Antarctic Ocean - #133 | ecosystem: Environmental > Aquatic > Marine > Unclassified | place: Southern Ocean | collected 2014-10-08
TGATTGTGATAAGTTCAAAGCTTGAAGGTTATTCAGAAATCAATGCTGGATGTGTTGTTGAAAATATGGCTATCGCAGCTAAATCTATGGGGATTGGCTCATGTATAATAGGCCAAACAAGATATTTATATCAACAAGCACCAAAGGCTGATGTTAATAGCCTCTTAAAAATTCCAAATAATTATGAACACGATGTGTCAATATGTTTTGGATATCCAAATGAAGAAGAAAAAGATGCTCATCCAAGAAAAGAAAAAGTAGTTGATTATATACGTTAATACTTTTGATGGATTTCAAAAGTATTTTCTATGAAAGGAAGAACGTTATGTGGAAAGATATTTATAACTCATGGTTGAATTATAAAAAACTAGATAGTTTTGTTCGAAAAGACTTAGAAGGAAAAACCGATAAAGAATTAGAAGATATGTTTTATACGAACTTATCATTTGGCACTGGAGGAATGAGAGGTATTTTAGGTGCGGGAACAAATCGCTTAAATATATACACTATTAGAAGAGCTAATAATGGTTTGGCGCAATATCTAGTGAAGACTTATGATAAAGATCAATTATCAAGAGGCGTAGTTATTGCTCATGATAATAGATTAATGTCTAAAGAGTTTTCTAAAGAGTCAGCTAGAGTTTTAGGTGCTTATGGAATAAAATCATATTTATTCCACGATCTAAGACCTACTCCAGAATTAAGCTTTGCTGTAAGAGAAACAAAAGCTCTAGCAGGAATAGTTATTACAGCCAGTCATAATCCACCAAATTACAACGGATATAAAATCTATGATGAATATGGATGTCAATATACACCTAGATACGCTAACGAAATTATTAAATATGTAAACGAGACAGAAGATTTATTTTCTATAAAAGCTACTGAATTTCCTGATTTGTTAGCTGATGATTTGATTGAATTTCTTGGTGAAGAAACTGATAAATCTTATCTTGAAAATGTTAAATCTTTAAGTATTCATCCAAGTTGTAAAAAACCGTTAAATATTGTATTTACACCGTTACATGGAACAAGTGGATATTTAGGAGAAAGATTACTAAGAGAGTGTGGATATTTAGTTCATCCTGTTAAAGAACAAATGGTAAATGATCCATATTTTTCTACAGTTAAGTCTCCAAACCCTGAAGACAAAGCTGTTTTTGAGCTATCAGAGAAACTTGGAAATAAATTAAATGCTGAATTATTAATAGCTACCGATCCTGACGGAGATAGATTAGGTATAGGTGTTTTACATAATTCAGAATATATATATTTAAATGGAAATCAAACCGGAGCTTTAATGATTTACTATTTACTTAATGAAAAGCGAAAACAAAGAACATTGCCTGAAAAAGGTGTTGTATTTAATACAATCGTTACGTCAAATTTAGGTGCTGAGATAGCTCGTTCATTTGGTATGGGTGTATTTTCAACATTAACAGGGTTTAAGTTCATAGGAGAACAAGCGAGATATTTAGAAAAAGAAGATAGAGAGTTTGTATTTGGCTATGAAGAATCTTATGGCTATGTTGTTAAAGACTTTGTTAGAGATAAAGACTCACTACAAGCTATGCTTTTAATTTCTGAAGCAGCGACATTCTATAAAAATACCGAAAACAAAACTTTATATGATAAATTAATGGATATTTTTAAAGACTACGGATATTTCTATGAAGGATTAAAAAATATACATTTACTAGGTAAAACAGGTCAAGAAAAAATAGAAAAGATTATGGATGAATTCCGTCAAAAATCTCTATCAGTATACCGTGGTAAAAAAGTAACTATTAAAGAAGATTACTTGTTGTCAAAACGATATATTGATGGACGTGTTGAAAAAATAGAATTACCTGAATCAAATGTAATGAAATTTACCTTAGAAGATAAATCTTGGTTTGTGCTAAGACCATCAGGAACTGAACCTAAATTAAAGATTTATGCAGGTGTAATTGGTGAATCTTTAGAAGATGCAGAAAACAAAGTTCAAGAACTTTTAGAAGAAATTGATAAGATAGTAGAAAAGGTACAGTAAAATGTGGGAATATATAATAGCGATAGGAATAATAGTCTTAATAGTATTTTTATATGTATATACATATGTATTAAATGTTAATACTGAAAAACCTGAAGGTTGCGAAGATTTAGAATGCACAAGCTGTAAAACAGATAGTTGTTCTCATAGGAAGTAAATATGATTGGAAATGATTGGGATGAAATTCTTGAAACTGAATTTCAAAAGCCATATTTTGTTAAGCTAAACAATTTAATACAAAATGATTACGAAAAGCATACTTGTTATCCTAGGATAAACCAAGTATTTGATGCTTTTCGTTTGTCTTCATATAAGAATACTAAAGTATTAATTTTGGGACAAGATCCTTATCATAATCCCAACCAAGCTATGGGTTTGGCGTTTTCAGTTCCAAAGGGCGTTAGAGTACCGCCGTCTCTTGTAAATATTTATAAAGAATATCACAGTGACCTGGGGTATGAAATGCCTAGTTCGGGCGATTTAACAATTTGGGGAAGACAAGGAATATTACTTTTAAATGCTATTTTATCTGTTAGAGAAAACCAACCACTCTCTCACAAAGATTATGGTTGGATAACTTTTACTGATGAAATTATTAAGCTTTTGAATAAAAAAGATACACCTGTTATTTTTGTTTTATGGGGTAGTTTTGCTAGAAGTAAGAAAAAATTAATAACAAACAATAGACATTTGATAATTGAGAATGTACATCCATCTCCTTTATCAGCTTATAGAGGATTTTTAAATTCTAAACCATTTACAAAAATTAATGATTTTTTAGTAACTACTAATCAATTGCCGATTAATTTTAAGTTAAAGGAGTAGTATGAAAGAATTAAAACTAAGAAAAACAATACTAGCTTCGTTGCTTATAGCGATAGGTATTGTTTTATCACAATTTGTATCGATAACTTATCCACCAAACAATGCAATTATTAGATTTGGTGTTGGTTATTTACCATTGATAGTAATAAGTATTATTTTAGGCCCGAAAATTGGTTTTGGTTCTGCCATTATCCAAGATGTTTTAGGATATTTTGTATATATGTTAGTGTTTGGAACGAGCGGACCGTTCTTTCCAGGATTTACTATAAATGCGATTTTTTACGGTGTTATACCTGGATTGGTATATAACTTAATATTAAAAGAAAAGAAAATATTCAACTATATTAATTTCGCTTTGCTATTTGTACTTATTGGATTAGGAATATATGGCTTGGTTGACATGCCAAATATTCTAAGTTCTATAAATAGTGAAATTGATTTTAGTCCTGTATTTATATATTCAATGTTGGTTCTTGGAGAAGTGGGACTTATAAGCATTCTTGTTTTTGTATTTAAGAAACGAAAAGAAGATGATAAATCTCACAGAATTATTTTCAGTGTCATTATTTGTCAAATAATTGTTGCGTTACTATTAACACCATTGTGGGTTAGTATTCTCTATGGTATTCCTTTTTGGGCACAGTTGCCTTTAAGGATTGTTAAAACACCTATTGAAATCTTCATTTACTCATTTTTATTAATTGAAATTATCAGGGTATTAAATCTATACATGTTAAGAGAACAATAAAAAAAAGTCGAATTTATTTCGACTTTTATTTTTGATTAAAATTCAATAACTTTAACTTCTCCGGCACCTAAGTGGAAATATATTTTTCCATCTGGTGAGAAATCATGATAGTCTCTACCAAATTCATAGGTAGAATATAATAACGTACCTGAATTATTTAAATTCTTTGCGGCTTTTCTAAGTTTGTCAATTGAAGCATTACATTCTATGTCATCATAAACATTTGAATTAGCAACAACTAATAAACATTTTTTTGTTTTTTTGTTATAGTATGAAACGCCAACTGCTGGTGTATCAAATTCGTTAAAATAAATAGGTAAATAACAGTTTAAATCTGTAATTTGATCTAACCAAGCATTACGAATTTTCTTAATACCACTTAAATGGTCAGCTAATTCCCAACGATTATCATTTAGATAATGAATTGCGTATTTATCGAATAATGCAAGTTTTCCATAATATAGGTCATCTTGCGGTAATTTGAATTTATCTGAACTGGTACAATCTACACCTGTATTCATAGGCTGTGTTTCATATACTTCCTGTCCTGAATTGATGAAAGGAACTAGGTTAGGTAATAACATATTTAACGTAGTCGTTAATCGAGCTAAGTTTTTACCACCATCTCTACCTGCAATTCTAGCTGTATCATGTGTTTCTGCACAAGCAAACATTGGTAAGATGATATCTTTAGCGCCATATATGAATTTATGAAGTTTCTTTTCCCATATTCTAGGTTCCATCCAAAAACCATTACCGATTATAATATTATATCCTGATTCTTTAGCTTTTATTGCGTTATCAGGGTTTAATTCTTCAGCTATGAAGGCAAAATTAGGGTCAACATTCCGAGCTTTATTTATGATTCTTTGTAATAGTTTTTTTGGTAGTGCATGTCCCATATCTATTCGAGCACCATCTATACCATATGTGTTTTGATAATGAGGAATAATATTAACTAATGTGTCCCATAATTCTAGGTTTGGTAATTCACCCGGGAATAGATTAGATTTAATAGTATCAAATAAAATATAAGGGTTTGTCTTTTTACCTTTTAAATATTTTAAGTTATCCTTTGGATGATCCATAAACATTCTAAAGAATGTCACATCAGTCCATGGTGGTTGTACATCATTTATATGGTCACTAAATGCAGGAGCCACTTTTAAATCGAATGATTTTTCAATGTTTTCCATCAAATTACCATCTTGTTTTAATACGTCATTAAACAACGCTTCATCCTTTTCTTTTGGATTCATTTGGAACATATTGATATGTCTCAAAACATCTTTAGATGAATACACGTTTTCCATGTATTTTGGTTCTGGAGGTAATGTGTTGTTTAATCCTTCTACATAGGGTACACGGTAGTTGCTTGCTTCACTAGCTTTAATCCAATAAAACCAATCGGGATGTTCCTTGATTAGGTCATTTTCTACTGAATTAGTTCTAGGAATTATATCGATTACAACTCTCATATCAAGCATATGACAAGCTTCTACTAAAGCTTGAAATTCTTCTTCAAGAGTCATTTCATTTCCAGTCATATTATCTTTAAGATTTGGATCCAAATCAAAGAAGTTAGCTATGCCATAAGGCGAACCAAGTTCTCCCTTTTTATCTTTTAAAGAAAATCGAGAAATCGGGAGAAGATAAAGCGTATCTACACCCATTTTTTTTAGTAACGGTAAAAGGGCGAGTGTTTTAACAAATGTACCTGTTTCTTTAATACCGTTAAAATTTGATAAGTCTAAAGAAAATGAACGGTCATGGTCCCAAGCTGAACTTGTTCGGATCATTGTTGAGTATAGAACTGATTTTCTAACCCAGTCGCCACCAAGTTCTCCAACTTGTACTTTATGTTTATTTATAGAAGACAGTGATTTGTGATAATCATTTTGTTTTTCTTTATTTGGAAGAATATAATCCACAATTAAACTAGCGTAAAAATTGTATGGATTCACTAGCAATTCTTGACTAGGAATCTTTCGTAACTCTTTTCCTTCATAGTTCCAAGCATTCCATAGGTCTGGAATAGCATAGTTTATAGTACCTTTCTTAACTTTTCTAATTAGGACTTTACTAAGTTTCTCCAATTTTGACAAAGCCATATTTATCACCTCAATTTTATTATAACAAATCTATGTCAGAAAAACTTCAAGTTTTTTAAATGTGTAAGTGTTTACAGTACAATTTTTATTCTTTAAAATACTATAAATTTATAGTATAATACTATCGTGAGGTGAAAGTAATGAAAAAACCTGTGATATTAATAATTATGGATGGTGTAGGTATCGGACCTGTTGGTTCTGGTAATGCTTATGACATCGCAAAGAAACCTAATTTAGATAAATTATTTAAGAAATATCCTAATATAGAATTAGAAGCTTCTGGTGAAGCTGTTGGATTACCCGTTGGACAAATGGGGAATTCAGAAGTAGGACATATGAATATCGGAGCTGGTAGAATTGTTTATCAATCTCTAACAAGAATTAACAAAGCCGTTAGAGAAAACAAATTTGCAACGAATCCTGCTTATTTATATGCTTTTAAAAACACAATGACAAAAAACTCAAAACTTCATTTATTTGGTTTATTATCAGATGGTGGGGTTCATTCACACATAAAACATTTTAAATCAATGTTAAAGACTGCTAAAGACGTAGGTGTTGAAACAGCCTATGTACATGCATTTCTAGATGGTAGAGATGTTGACCCAAAATCTGGGGCTACATTCATCAGAGATTTAGAAGCATATATGGCAGAAATAAATTTTGGTAAGATAGCTACTGTTTCTGGAAGATATTATGCGATGGACCGAGATAAAAACTGGGATCGTATTCAGCTTGCATACGATTCAATGGCTTTTGGTAAGGCGCCATTACATTTAAATGCTTCAGAAGGTGTTGAATTATCTTATAAAGAAGAAGTAACCGATGAATTCGTTAAACCATTTGTCGTTGATAAAAAAGGACTCGTTGAATCAAATGACTCAATCATTTTTATGAATTTTAGACCTGATAGAGCAATCGAAATTTCTACTGCTTTTTCAAATCCCAAAGCATTAACTGGATTACTAAATACAGAAAATGGACCTGAAAACATTACGTACATATCAACAATGAAATATTCTGATTCTGTTAAAGGTGAATTAGCATTTAAATTAAATAATTTGACAAATATGTTTGGTGATTATGTTTCCGAACAAGGATTACATCAATTAAGAATAGCTGAAACTGAAAAGTATGCACATGTAACATTCTTTTTCGATGGTGGGGTAGATAAAGTTATCAAAAATGCTAAACGTGTATTAATTCCAAGTCCAAAGGTTCCAACATACGATATGCAACCAGAAATGAGTGCGCATAAAATTACTGAAGCTGTGTTGAAAGAATTAGACTCTGGTGTTCATGATGTTATAATATTGAACTTTGCTAACGGGGATATGGTTGGTCATACAGGTATTATTCCTGCAGCTGTTAAAGCTGTTGAAACCGTTGATGAATGTGTTGGTAAAGTTGTAGATAAAGTATTAGAACTCGGTGGTGTAGCTTTAATAACTGCGGATCACGGGAACTGTGAAAAAATGTTGAATGAAAGAAATAAACCATTTACTGCACATACAACTAATTTAGTACCATTTATTGTTACTAAAGAAAATGTAACACTAAGAAAAACGGGTAACCTAGGAGATATAGCTCCTACAATGCTAAAATTATTGAAACTGGATAAACCAGTTGAGATGACAGGAGAATCATTAATTGTCTAAATATAATACAAGTTTAAAAGATATAAAACTAAAAGACTTAATTTTTGTTATACTATATGGTGTAGTAATATCTATATTGTTAGGTATTGCATTAGGATTTATCGATTACTATATAAGAAGTTATATCAATTTCTCCTTAGCAATATTAATGTTTTTCTTTTCTGCACAATATATCGGTAGAACTGTTAGAAAACAGTATGAAAAACCGCATATTTTATATATAATAATAACTGGAATATTCTTAGTGTTCCAAGCAATTATAATCTATGGTTTACCTTTTATCTATTCAATAGCGCAACAGTTTGAAGATATTATGATAGTTCTTGATTTAAGAATGTATCTTCAATATTTCATATTATTGATAACATCAATATTTACTAATTTTAATTTTAACTATATCTTAATGCTTCTTATTATTGCCGTCGGCACATATGTAGGAGTAAGTAAGACATATTAAAAAATATATAAAATTCTAATATTTAGGAAAAAGGAGATTTAATTATGCCAAATATTACTAATATTTATGCAAGAGAAGTACTGGATTCTAGAGGGAATCCTACAGTTGAAGTAGAAGTATTTACAGAATCAGGTTCTTTCGGTAGAGCAATCGTTCCAAGTGGCGCTTCTACTGGTGAACATGAAGCAATTGAACTTAGAGACGGTGACAAAGCAAGATACTTAGGAAAAGGTGTTTTACAAGCAGTTAAGAACGTTAATGAAATTATTGCTCCAAACTTAATTGGATACGATGTAACTTTCCAAACATCAATTGATAAAGTTATGTTAGAATTAGACGGAACTCCAAATAAGTCAAAATTAGGTGCTAATGCAATCTTAGGTGTATCTTTAGCTGTTGCTAAAGCAGCTGCTGATTTTGTTGGACTACCACTTTATTTATATTTAGGTGGATTTAACGCGAAACAATTACCAACACCAATGATGAATATCATTAACGGTGGATCTCACGCTGACAACAACGTGGATTTCCAAGAATACATGATTATGCCTGTTGGCGCTGAATCATTTAGAGAAGCTTTAAGAATGGGTGCTGAAGTATTCCATAACTTAAAGACAGTTTTAAAAGGATACGGATTCAACACAGCTGTAGGAGATGAAGGCGGATTCGCTCCAAACTTAGATTCTAATGAAGCTGGTATCAAAGTAATTATTGAAGCAATTGAAAAAGCTGGATACGCTCCTGGTAAAGATGTTTTAATCGCAATGGACGTAGCTGCATCAGAATTCTATAATAAGAAAACTAAATTATATGAATTAAAAGGTGAAGGCAAAGAATTAAACGCAACTGAAATGGTTGAATTCTATGCTGACTTAGTTGCTAAATACCCAATTATCTCAATTGAAGATGGACTAGATGAAAATGACTGGGATGGATGGAAAGTATTAACAGATGCTTTAGGTAAGAAAATTCAATTAGTTGGTGATGATATATTCGTTACGAACACTGATAAATTAGCTAAAGGTATTAAAATGGGAATTGCAAACTCAATCCTTATTAAAGTAAACCAAATCGGAACTTTAACTGAAACTTTTGATGCTATTGAAATGGCTAAAAGAGCTGGATATACTGCAGTTGTTTCTCATAGATCTGGTGAAACTGAAGATACTACAATCGCTGATATCGCAGTTGCTACAAATGCTGGACAAATCAAAACTGGATCACTATCAAGAACTGATAGAATCGCTAAATATAACCAATTATTAAGAATCGAAGAAGAGCTAGAAGAAGTTGCTGAATACAAAGGATTAGCTTCTTTCTACAATTTAAAATAAGAAAATTTAATAAACTTAAAAAAAACATGTTTTTGGGTCTTCCAAAAACATGTTTTTATGGTATAATATTACAGAACGAAATAGTTTCTTATTTCCATTAGGAGGTTAGCATGAATGGATTACATTGGGTATTGTTCGCAATATCACTTATATTAATCGCTTTAGTAATGATTCAAGAGTCTAAAGATGATGTTAAAAATACATTCTCGGGAGAAAAATCTGATTTATTTAAAAATCAAAAACAACGAGGATCAGAATTATTGATGACAAGAGTAACAATTGGGGTCGCAACCGCATTTGTTGTCATATCAATTTTAGCATTAGCTCTTTAAGGACACATTACGTGTTCTTTTTTATTTCTAGGAAGGAAGTTTTTGAATGAAAGATTTAGTGTACAATTTAATTAAAAAGGCATCTCTTAAAGATAGGTCTTTGATTTCTATTGCAAGTCACTTAAAAATTGATTCAGAAGCCGGATTTCAAGATCTTACCAAAACACTGCACAGTTTAACACGTGATGGTTTGATTTACAGAGATAAAGAGGGAAATTATAATGTCCATGATGAAGAGACTATAGTAAAAGGTAAGCTTGACTTGAAACAAGCCGGTTTTGGTTTTATCATCGTTGATGATGGACAATACCCTGATATCTATATATCAAGACAACATAAAGGTACCGCAATGGATAAAGACTATTGTTTAGTTGAAGTTATTAGAGAGAAATCTCGCGGTAAGTTCGAAGGAAAAATACTTAAGGTTCTAGAACGAAGTGTTACAAGCATAGTAGGAGAATACTATGAAGGGCAAGTGTTCCCTAAGAATTATTCGAACGATGTTGTTTATAAATTGAAAAGAAATGATCAATTAAAATTAAAGAACCACCAACTTATAAAAGCCAAGATCACTAAATATGGAAGGTCATACATCAAAGAATGTTCTTTGATAGAAGTCTTAGGTACTATTGGTGATAAAGGTCTTGAAATAAAAGAAATAATAAGTAGACATAACCTTATACATGAATTCTCAGAAGATGAAATGAATTTTGCAAGAAATGTTGCATCAGAGATAAATGTAGATGACATAAAAAATAGAATTGATTTAAGGAACGAAAAAATCTTCACTGTTGATGGTGAATACACGAAAGATATTGATGATGCAATATCACTGAAAAAACGTAATGGAAATTACATTCTAGGTGTTCATATTGCTGATGTAAGCTATTATGTTACAGAAGGCTCAGTGTTAGATAAGTGCGCTTATAAACGTGGTACATCTGTATATTTGGCTAATGAAGTTATACCAATGTTACCAAGAGAACTATCAAACGGAATTTGCTCACTAAATCCTAAAGTAGATCGTTTTACATTAACATGTGAAATGGAAATTACAGATAAAGGTGAAGTAGTCAATTATTCAATCTATCCTTCAGTAATTAACTCACTGTATAAAATGACTTATACAAACGTTAATAAAATTCTTGAGAATGATAAAGAAAAACTAGAAGAATATAGTGATATCGTCGAAGATGTTAAACTAATGCATGAACTTAAAAATATTTTAAATGCTGTTCGGGAAAAAATGGGTTCTATTAACTTTGAAACCATCGAACCTAAGTTTATTTTCGATGATGAAGGAAATATTGAAGATTTAAAAATCAGAGAACGACAAGATGCGGAAAAACTAATTGAGGAATTTATGTTAGTTGCGAATCAAGTAGTAGCTACTCATATATTCAATCAAAAATTACCATTTATATATCGTATCCATGAATTGCCTAATCAACAAAAACTGACATATATTCTAAATTTCCTTGAAAGACTAGGATATGCAGAAAATATAGATGATAATGTTGATCAATTTAATTTCCAACAAATACTAAAAAATGTTGAAGGAACTTTATATGAAAAAGTAATAACAACTTTATTATTAAGATCAATGGCTAAAGCTAGGTATTCAAGAGATAATCTAGGACATTATGGCTTAGCCTTTGACAATTATACACATTTTACATCGCCAATAAGAAGATATCCAGATTTAATAGTGCATCGTTTCTTAAGAAGATATGTCTTTAACGGAAACAAGCTATTTGATGATGAATTAAAAGCTAAATTAGATGATATAGCTGTTCAAACGTCGACGACGGAAAGAGAAGCAATGATCTGTGAACGCGAAGTTATGGATATGAAAAAAGCAGAGTACATGGAACCATTTGTTGGGGATACATTTACAGGTATTATCTCTTCAGTACTTAAGTTTGGAATGTTCGTAGAACTACCAAACACAGTAGAAGGATTAATACATATAAGCAACTTTGATGAAGAAATGGAGTACAGTGAAACAACCCTATCTCTAGTTGGAAAATCAACTCAAAAAGAGTATACTATAGGTGAGGAAGTACAAGTGAAACTAGTTAAGGTAAACCGTCTATTAGGAAAGATTGATTTTGAAATAGTTTAAGGGGGTGGATAATATGAAACTTTTAACCAACAACAAGAAAGTAGCACATGAATATTTTATATTAGAAACCTATGAATGTGGAATTGTCCTTAAAGGAACTGAAATCAAATCTATTAGACAAGGTAAGTTTTCTATAAAAGAAAGCTTTGTAAAAGTTAGAAATTCTGAAATGTATATTACCAATATGAACGTAACTAAATATGATCATGGTAATATATTTAATCATAAAGAAGATAGAGACAAGAAATTATTAATGGGTAAAAGAGAAATAATTAAGTTAGGGCAAAAAGTAAAACTAGAAGGTTTAACTTTAGTTCCTACCAAAGTTTATTTAAAAGAAGGTTTATGTAAAGTTGAAATAGCTTTGTGTAAAGGTAAGAAACTTTATGATAAACGTCAAACCCAAAAAGAGAAGGATGTTGAAAAACGACTTCAAAAAATCATTTATTAGGGGCTGTTCTGGATTCGACAGGGTAGTGCGGGTTTAATAAGCATGCCATCGGTAGATGTAAAAATGCACGATTAATATAATCGGAAACCAAAATTACGCTTACGTAGCTTAAGAAGAAGCTATGGATTCACTTAGTGGTGCCTATTACACTTCCTGAATTTCAGATAATAGGATAGCATTACCGTCTGCATTCTTAAGATTGTAGTGTAAAACTAATAAGGATAGATTTATAGTAGTGTGTTGGCTGACAGCTATACTTCGAAACAAAAATAGTTAACTAAGCATGTAGAAAATTAAATGATCGGCTATTTTGGACAGGGGTTCAAATCCCCTCAGCTCCACCAATAATACCCGCGACCGAGGTTTTTGTAGTATTCATATACTACATATATAACCTCGGTTTTTTGTATGAAGAAAATGATAGATTTTGAGTTAAAAAAGGGGTATTGAACAGTATATTTTGTTATTGCAATAAGGCTGAAACGAAATTTTAAAAATTTATTTTTCGCGGAACTATCTTTCAAAAAAAAGTATTTGGTACTATTTAAGTGGTTGGTATTTTAAGCCCATCAATTGTATGATATAATAACAATAAGAATTGTAGAAAGGAGGAGATTGAATGAATAAGCAAAAGTATCTAATTTCTAGCATTTCTATGGTAATGATGATTTTTTTAGTTGGATTTTATCAATTCATTAAATTATCTAGTTTATCTTTTTTAGAACAAACAAGTGCTACAAATGAAATTGGATTTATTTTATTATCTGTTGCAATGATTATAGTAGTAGCGATAGTATCATATTATATACCTATGTTATTAATTTTTGAATTTAAGGTTAAATTCAACATTTCATTCACTCCTGACAACTATATTTCCAATCAAAATTATGTATTATACAATAGTATAAAAATAATAAGTAGAAGATATTTAAGATTAAACGTTATTCGATGTTGATTCTTAGTTATTTTGTCATATAAAAACTAACTAAGAAGGGAAAGAATAATGAAAAAAGCACAAACTATTACTGCATTCATTTTGCTTGCAGTAATCATTTGGATGCGTTTTTACGCGCCAATAAATAAAGTTGCTTTGATTCTTAAACATATCTCACTTTTTTTATTGATAGGAATCGGAGCATATGCAGTAACAACTGCTATTTTAAAAAAATTAGTATCAAAATACAAACCCACTGGCACTAAAGAGAGTTTAGTCTACATCGGAAGAGTATTGAGTTTTGGAGTAATCATAATATTATTTGGGTCTTTGCAGTATAACTTTATTAAATTTACAGAAACACCTTATGTTGAAGGATGCCAATTTTATGATAAATATGATAATTTAATTTATCAATCAAAATTTTATACATCATGTCCAGATTTAGATATTATTACTAGCAATGAAGAAGTATTGGAATTTAATGTACAGGAGCACACAGACATTAAAGAAGCAGCTATTTTGGGTGTGAGCGAGACTGCATTGAGTAGGAATGATTTGCTTGATTTAACTGTATTTAGCACAATAAAGATTGAATATTTTGATAACTCTCAAATAAAATCAATCAGCTATCGAGTTACATTCAATGGAGAAGTTACTGGAGAGGGAAATTCTAGTACTTATTATAGCTATCACAAAAAGATAGAGAACTCATTTGACAGTGGGTATAGTAGCATAGTTCAAGAAGCTGAGATTAAGACAACATATGATTATACTAAAGATTTAACTTTAGATCATTACGATTTCGAGGATTCTGACTATACATCAACTACCTTTTATGTAGATGAAAACTATAATAGATTTGAAGAGTTTAGTGGTGGACCCTCAATTAAAACTGTATCTTACAGCCTTTATAAAGATTACTTTGATGATGAGAACAATTTGACAACTGAGAAAATTGCAAATGTGTTCTTTATCAAAGAAGATGACAAAATTACTTATGTACAGCTGCCGACCGATTTGAGTTATCCGAATGAACTTTGGCAAAGTGTTGATGAGAGAAGAATTGATATAGAGTTCGATAACAATTTGATTACTTGGATTGTAAAAACAAAAAATGGGGCTACAGATTTTTTAACAAAGAGAGTTTACAGTGATGAAAATCAAAATTTATTAAATCAAACTAGCTTTGAGTTTGAGACAGAAAATAATACTGAATTGCAGTTTGATAGATTAATAGAATATAGAACTTTATTGCAGGATTCAAAAACATACTTGTATTCTCAAAACGTTAGTGGGCCTGTACAGTTTCCAGGAGATTATTCCAACGGACTTGAATCAATTGAAAGTACTGAATATGGTACTAAAGTAGAAAAATTAAAATATAGATCACAAAACTATATAAATTATCTGATATATGGAGATATATCATACGCAAGTTTATATTATGAAATGGGAGACTATGCAGATGGATTTAGTTTCTATAAAATGTTTAGTATTGAGTATGATCTTATTGAACTACAACAATCAGACAGCATTTTTTATAAAGAACCAATTTACTTTATTTATAATTAAACTTAAAATAGTAGATGCAATTTTGCATTTATCATTTTTCTCGATTTTAGATTTCATTTAGCTGAAAATCGTAAGAAATATAATTTTCTTCTGGAATGGGTCAATTATGGTTGCGGGTACCTCCACCAGGCTTAACCGTATACGGATAAACTTCGGGGACTCTCAGCTCCACCAATAATACCCATGACCGAGGTTTTTGTAGTATTCATATACTGCATATATAACCTCGGTTTTTTGTTTGGAGTAAATGATAGATTTTGAGTTAAAAACAGATTTTTGAACAGTGTATTTTGTTGTTGCAATAAGGTTAAAATGAAATTTCTAAGATTTAGTTTTTATAGAACTATCTTTCTAAAAATCTGAGGGAGTAGAGAGAGTGGAAGTATTTGGTGCAATTGCTAAATATGATCAAATAAAACATTTCTTTAGAATAAAGAACTATGAGCCGCACCACAAATAGTTATTTATAACAACATATAATTGATAACAAATCCTCTGAAACAGGATTTTGTCATTTTTAAAGTAAAATTCATTAAGCGACTTTCATTATTAATAATTAGTGATATACTATAAATAGGAACCAAGGTAAAAAATGATCAATCCTTGTTTGGATTGTTTTTTAAGGAGAAAAATTTATGAGAAATGTAATTAAATTGATGAATAGGTACAGTCAATTGGACCATTTATCAAAGAAAGATTATGAAGAAATTATCGATAAGTTGATAGAGATAAATAGTGGAATACCTAGAGAAATTTACTCATATTCTTTTGCTTACCATTTCAATCAAGAATACCTATTTCAAGAATTTAAACAGCTCACTTTAGAAAACTTAAGATTCAGTGTAAGAGAATTAAGAACAGAGGATATTTTAGAAATTCAATATTCTGATTTTTGTACAGTGAGAACTGAATCTGATTGGATTAATGTTCCGCATTTAAAATCATATTATAATCTGAATTTTCTTAATGGTACCTTTGAGAATCCCATATTACTGGTTGCTCATAGTAATCAGTTCAAAGTTTTTGATGGGAACAATAGGCTAAGATTTTTTAGATCTTTGTATAAATACTCACCTGAAAAAATTAAAGATAATCATACGGTATATATTTTAGATGATCGGGAAGAGGATTAAGATGAAATCATATAAGGAATTTACTAAAATTTCAATTCACAATCATTTTGGGGGAGATAATGCAGACAGACTTATCACTCAATCTAATGTTTTAGAATTCGATACACCTATGGCAATATCACAAATTGACGATGCTGCTAACAATGAGTTCAATCTTATTGCAATGACAAATTCAAATGTATTTCATGTTGAAAGATATATTATATTAAACAGGTATGCAAAGAAAAAAGGTGTTACGCTCATACCTGGTGTCGAATTAAACGTTTGTAATTCAACCGAAGACAAGTTTTTGCATGTAGTAATTCTAATAAGTGATAATGATGATATCTTTTTGTTTAAAAACATGATTAATGAAATGATTGGTGAAAATTCAGATATTTATATAAATTTTACTCAACTTGCAAAATTGGTATACAATTTTAAGGCAATAATTATTCCGCACGGGTTAAAGCAAAATGAAAGATCTTCTGGTAATAATGTAGAACAGCTTAAAAAAATAATTTCAATGGATTTTGCTGAACCTATTTTACTTGAGGATAATAAAGCTTATCAAAAAGTTACCCTTAAATCAAAATTGGAAGATAAATTAACGGAGAAAGAATATATATGGTTAGCTAAAGTGCCGAGTGTTTCAGCTCTAGATAGAATAGCATCTTTCAGTAATATACAATCACCAACATATATATGGGGAGATAAAGATTATGATAGTTTGTATTATTCTGCGCTTATGGGTGAGACTCGCGTATTTAGAGAAGAAGATCTTAACACTAAACCTAACTATGTTGCAGAAATTACTATTGAGCCTAGTGGAGAAGAGTTTGGGGATTCAACGGTAAAATGTTCACACGGTCTAAATTCAATTATTGGTTCATCTGGAAGCGGGAAGACGTTATTGCTGAATTGGTTATCAAAGTATTTTTCTGGTAAAAATCTAGAACACAGTGCAAGTTCAGAACGTTGTGATTATGAAAGATTCTATGATCAGGCAAATCTTATATTAAAAGACTATGAAGGGAGTATCATTCATCCTGATGATTTTGGGATTTTTGAAGGTGAGAATCTATATAAGCAAATAATTACCGCATTTTCAAAAGGGAAAGACGAAATAATAGAAGCATTAGACGCAAAACCAAATTACAGTAACTACTACTTATTAATAGATGAATTTAATAGGTCTGCTGATTCGTATATCTCTAATAATCTGAGAATAAATGAAAGTAATGAGGTTGTTGATGAGTCAATAAGTATAGTACAATCTGCTATTGAGTTTATAGAAAAAAACCAACAAGGTAAAGAAAATATAGACTTTGAAAAAGATTCAGGATTCATTAGAATAATTAAAGACAATAAAGTTATTCTAACTGAATTAAGGAATGATGAAAAAAGTATTGTTCAATTAAAAAAAGACTTCATTAAGTTGTTAAATAAATATGATATTGATAAAAACTTGCATATTTTAGAAGAAACTTTCAAATTATTAAATAAACAAAATAGACTTCGTATTTTGCAATCTGAAAATAAAATTATATCCGCACAAACAAATGTAAATATAATTGATGAGATTGATAGAATTGTAACAGATTACAATAAAATTATTGGAAGTAGATTCTCAGCTATCACAAGAAATCGAAAGACTATATCTGAAAAAATTGAACTGATTATAGATAAATTAAAGGATGTTATATTAATCTCAAATTCTATAATAGTACCAACTATAAATAAAGAAAAAATAAAAAAATCTGTAATTGTTAATAAAAAGGGAATTAGACTAAATATAAGTGGTGTTAATACAACAATTAATTACGATAATGTATCAAAAATATTTGATAACTCAGTCGGAGTAAGTGCAAAAAAATTAAATAAGACACTTTTCAAAGAGTTGTTACAAAAAAATCAACTGATTGATTTATCAGCAGAAGAAGATGTGGATGAGTTGCTTTCAATCTTTATTGATAACAATTACCGATCACAAAGTTACTTTAACCCAAGTGTAAATGATTTGATGGAGTATGAAGTTCAAATTAAGAATAATATTGAAATATATCAATCTATGAATACGTTAAGTGCTGGAGAAATTAGCAAAATATACATTAATAGGATGATAGATGAAAAATTAGAGAAATTAGGTAATAACTGTATAATTTTATACGACCAACCAGATAGTAATTTAGAGAAAAGGTTTGTACTTGATACTCTAGTAGATAAAATAACCAAATTGAAATATAAATATCAGATTTTCATTACAACACATGAACCATTACTTGTTGTAAATGCAGATACTAATAGTATAATAGTTGCAACAAATGAGAAGAAAATTGAGAAGAACAACTTTATCAAATATAGGAATTTAAGTTTTATAAATAAATCAAATAAAAAAGAGGTTGTAAAGGAAATATCTAGTCTCATAGATGGTTCCTTTGATGCAGTTAAACTTAGAACAAAAGTATATGGAGGTATGATGAATGAAAATTAGTGTAGATGAAAAAGGTGTAATTAAGGTTGATACTAAGGTTGTAAATGTTAAAGAAATAAATAGTGATTTTTTAAGAAATATTTTTCTTAAATCCTTAAAAGAAAATGTAGATTATGATTTAAAAGAAGGACATCCCATTGCTTCGTTATTTAAAGGGATAGAAGAGGAAACGGCAAAAGGCTCAGTATTTAATCAAAAATGGGTTAATGAGAAAAACAAGTATGAAAAAAATATCAAAGATATTGAAGTGTTAGAAAATGGTATTACGAAAATCAGTGATGAAAAATAGATAATTATATTCAGCGAAAAATGGCTAAAAGAAGCAAGCTAGAATGAAATAATAATGATAATTTTACTATTGCAGAAAATAAGACGCTTGGAACTGTAGTAGGTATGTTAAAAGAATTAGATTACTCTGATAATAAACATTGGTTTGCAGAGTCTGATTATGTTATATTAAAGGATATAACATCAATAAGTAACAAAGTGTAACGGCGATGTTTTTCTGAAATTAAGATTTAAAAATGATTTTTAGAAAAAAATAGAGACAGGAGATATATGAAATTAATTATAATCTGTATAATTTGTTTATCATTTTTAATTAAAATCTATTTTCAATTCGTACAAGTACGATTTTTTAAGAAATCAAAATTGAACGATATTGAAGATAGTTATAGCGAAGGTGTTTTCGAAAAGTCAAAGTCATTCACAATTATGATGAATAATCTAGATCAGATTATCACCACAATAAATTTCTTTGTGATTTTAGGTTTTTTACTTTTTAACGTGCCAAATTTGATATTGAGGTCGGTAAAAAATTCGTTTAGTAATTCAGTATCTGCTGAAGTGATTACAGCATTGATTATCGCATTGGTATTTTTAACCATAGAAATTATTAAGAGTTCCATTCAAACTTTTTTTATTGATAAGAAATTTAACTTTAACAAGTCATCTGTTATGAACTTCATTTTAGATTGGCTAATTAAAGTGGTGCTGATGTTAGCTGTATTGTCATTTTTTGTTGCAGCATATAGTTCAAACAGTGCGATTGGAAAATTTGGGGCTCTTTTATTAGCAATGGTTGTTGCATTTGTATTTAGAAAAATCTTTTATCATAGTATACCCATGGCTGAATCTGAACTAAAAGATAAAATCAAAGAATTCGCCAAAGAATATAAATATAAATTTAAGAACGTATATGTGATGAATGCTTCTAAGCGAAGCTCAAGAGTTAACGCTTTTATTTATGGAAATGGAAAACGAAGAAAAATAGTTCTATATGACACTTTGATAAACACTTTCTCTGTTGATGAAATAATTGCTGTATTTGCCCATGAAATGGGACATGCAAAACATAAAGACAGGCTTAAACAACTCATTGTATTTATTCCACTTGTTTTTATTTTTCTTCTTTTGTTTAAATTTATTAATCAATCTATGGAATTGGCACAAGCATTTGGATACAGCGAGCTTAACATTGATTTAACTATATTTATAATTTACTCGTTTAATGTTATACTTATCTTTTTTACAAGTATCATAAAGAATTCAATTTCAAGATATTTTGAATATAAAGCTGATGAATTCGCATCAAGGACAGCTGGAAAAGAGAATATATTAAAGGCACTTAAGCACCTTGCCATAAGCAATTTAAGCAACGTGTATCCCCATCCTATTGAAGAGTTTATTTATTATACACATCCGAGTGTTCTGAAAAGAATCACAGCGATTCAGAACATCGAAAATGAAGGTAGCAGAGCATCCGACTAAATCTATATATCAGATTTTTTTGTGCAAATTCATATGTTCAAATTATAAAGTCTCCACCATGAAAACCCGCTTCCGATACGGATAAACTTCGGGGACCATCAGCTCCACCAATATTACCCGTATCCCGGAAATTGTGTAGTTTACTTAACTACAGCGATATTTCCGGTTTTTTTTTTGGATTAAATGTTAAATTTTGAGTCAAAAACAGGTTTTTTCACAGTGTATTTTGTTGTTGCGATAAGGCTGAATTGAAATTTTAGAAATTTATTCTTTACAAAACTTTCTTTTAAAAAAATAAGAAGTAGAATACGGGAAGCAAAGGGGAGTTGGTGTAACAGCTCAATATGACCAAAACTATCGTTTATTTAAAATAAAGAACAATGAAACATATCATAAATAATTGTAGAACAAACATTAAATATAGTAACAATTATCTTTTAGCAGTTTACCTGTTATTAAATATATAATAATTTTATGATATAATAGTATCATAAAATGTTACTAACAACTATGATTACAAAAGGGTTAGTAAATTTACTCGGAAATGGATACAAAACACTAACCTAAATTGGTTAGTGTTTTTTTATTTGGAAATAAGAAAGGATTGAAAAAATGGACTATATAAAAGAATATGTAGAGCTATGTTGTAATACCTATTGTGATCAATCATACATAAATGGATTAAAACAACTTAAAAAAAGTATTGGGGAGGACAATCACCCCTTATCACTTTTAATTGACGGTGATTTAGCATTTTTTAATGCACAGTTTAAGGAATGTAAAAATCTCTACCAAAAAGCGTATGATACAGATGATAAGAACCATGTATTTAATTGTAAAATGCTTATAATTCTTGATTTTCTCGAACAAGAAGAATTGTTGCAATCTTCCTATTTCAAAGTCATTGAGATGTTAAAAGATCCACTTAGCGTCGCAACAAAAATGTTGCTTCATATTAGCAACAATGACTTTAATAATTTCACAATTGAATATTTTCAATATAAACAACTCTTGGGCATCGACCCACGTTTAAAATCTTATTATGAAGCCGTTTATCTTTCCATTCAAGGTGATTACACAAAATCATACAATATTTTAAGAACACTATATGAAACCAGTGAATTTAATAGTGATGTTTGTAATGATTTAGCTCACAACATCATGTTTCGACAGGGTAAATTTGATTCTGGCATTGATATTCTAAAAGATGGACTAAAAAAAAATGAAAAGAATTACAAATTACATAACAATCTCTTAAGTATATATTTTTATCAAAAAGATTATGATAATGTATCAGAACATTTTAAATTTTGTATGTCAGCAATACCTGAGTCTTTCACAAATATATATTATAGGTTTTTTTATGAGTTGTCTGTTACTAAAAACTACACCAAGGCAATAGAGTATGCAAATAAAGCATACGAAATCAAACAAATACCAATAATTCTGATTAATAAAATTTATTGTTACCTTGGTTTAAAAGAATTTGATAATGCACTAAAGTATGCACTAGAAATGACTGATATTTTTCCTGAGGATTCTTTGAGTTATCACATTTTGGGAATTGTATTCTATGATTTAAAAAAAGATAAAAATGAGATCTCTGATACCTTTGCGAAAAGCATTGGGTTTTCAAAGTATACAATAAAAGAAGAATCCTACTTTAGTAATAACGCAAGAAAAGACTATTTACAGGTTCAAGAAGAGTTATTCAAGGATCAAGACATGATTATTCACAATATCATTTCTGATTATAAAGTGTATAAATCACTAGGATTCGTGGATGTCTTTGAAAAGTATACAAGAACCTTGGATATTAAAGAAATTATTTGTATAATGACTCATTATCTGACAATGGATAATAGTAATATTGAGTTTTTTAAACCTTTAATTTTTATACTGAGAAATAATTATAAAATATATGAGTCTGCAAAAGTGTTAGAATGTCTTTTAAATAGTGGAAAAGATGCCAATTTATTCTTTGATTTATCACAAAAGTATGTTGACTTTGGAGATAAAACATGCGCAGTACGAATTTTGAAAAAAGGCCGTGAGTACTTTAAAAGCGTATCTGAAATAGTTAGATTTTCTATTATGATGTCTACGTGTGGATATCCAGCGACAGCGACACAATATTTGAAATTGTATCTTGAAAAAAATATGGATACACTTAAAACTGAAGATATCCAGAGAATTACAGAGACTAGACATTATTTATTCCAGTTGTTTCGAGACCGTAAGCGTGATAAAAAGTTAGATAAAATATTATTTGAGTCAATACTGATTCAAGAACAAGTAAATTTGAAAGAAGATGAATTTGAGTACTTTTTACGTAAAAAATCACAAACAAATGACGATATCATATTCCATAATTTACGAAAATGGAATTCTTATACACCGATTCTTTCAATGAGTGGAGCCGATAGTGTTGGTGGTGGATTCTATATCAATGTAAAAGGTAAAGGAATTGTCATTGATCCAGGCTTAAATTTTGTTGAAAACTTTAAAAATGCGGGATATACATTTGGTGATATTGATACAATTTTTGTATCTCATGCTCACAATGATCACACCGCAGACCTCGAAAGTATTCTTACGCTCTTGTACAAATATAATTCAAATATCAAAAAACTATATGAAATGCAAGAAAAACAGAATGAACAGAAATCTGTCAAGGAACTAAGTAGTCATGATGGCTTAAAAAACACTTCGTACATTGAAGTCGGCACATTGGATCATCGTTTTGAATTGAAAAAAAGCAAAAAAAACTTATCAAAACATATAAAAGTACTTAAAATCTACATGACAAAAAGCACATTTAAGAAATATGCTGGGATTTTTAGCTTACATAAAAAGAGTAACTACCGCATCCACCTAATTGAAGGGGGGAAAGATTACCCAATTTTTGATGATAATAAAGATTTTGGTGTCTATGTATTCAACAACGAACACATAGAAGTAATTTCGGACTATTCATCTGTAGGAATGGTTTTCAAACTGAAACATTATAATCTTGTATATACTGGTGATACAAGAATTTCTGATAACATTCTAGAGTCAGTAAAATCAACTATTAAAAAGACAAAACTAACGGCAAAGAACAAACAAATCTTTTTATGCAATATTGGTGGATTAAAACAGTCCGAAGTAGAATATGATTTAAATAATTATCTTAATGTGTATAAAAACCATTTGGGTAGAATCGGTGTTTACAAACTGATACAAGAATTTAAACCAAAATTATGTCTTATCTCTGAATTTGGAGAAGAATTTGAAATGCAACGTCTAGCTATTACAGATGTATTTGATCGTAACTTCCCAAATACGTGTTTCTTCCCATGTGAAATTGGACAAAAAATCAAAATTGAAGAGGAATTGTTAATACAGACACATTACATATCATCTCTCGAAAAAGGTGTGCCAGAATATAAAGAAAAATATGAAAGCGTAACAAATATCAAATACATTGATGATATATATGGCAATATCTATTATGTAGACAATAAAATTGTTGAAAATCATCTCTCGGATTTCAAGAGATATAAGGGCAATAATAGATAAACTAGCACTTGGACTAATTATTTTTAAACAGAAGATAACGAAAATATCATATGTATACAACAAAAATTTATATTAAAAATATTACAATGAGTGAATTGATTTTTCATTACTGGATTACTTAAAGTAATTTACCATTCGGTGTTGAACTAAAATGAAAAATAGAATAAAGCAATATAGAGCAGCCAAAGTTTTTACACAAAAAGATCTTTCAAAAAGGGCTGGATGTTCTAGACAAACTATGAATTTTATGGAAAAAAGCAAGTATACTCCAAGCTTATCACTAGAATTTCTTATAGCTGATATTTTAGAAGTAGATATTATTGAATTGTTCATTAGAGAACAAAAAGAAGGAGGAGAAAATAATGATTAAAGAGTTTCGTGTATTAATTGTATTAGTTATTGCTTTGATTCCCGTAATTATATCACTTTTTCTTGTACAAGATGATATGATAGCAATACCAATTTCTGGTACTGTAATGATAACAGCGCTTATAGCTATGTTTTTTATTAGAAAAAAAGATAATAAGAAACAAAAGTAGGACTAATTTTGAACACGTATTCTCTTGGCGTAACACCTTCTCCACCATGAAAAGCCTCCTTTTTTATACGGATAAACTTCGGAAACTATTAGCGCCACCATTAATACCCGTATCCCGGAAATTGTGTAGTTTACCTAACTACAGAGATATTTCCGGGTTTTTTGTTTGGATTAAATGTCTGTTTTTGAGTCGAAAATAGGTTTTTAAAAGTGTATTTCGTTATTGCAATAAGGCTTTTAATGAAATGTCTGAAATTCAATTTTGCCAGATATTGTTAATGCAATAGATAAAATCATTAAAATAAATCCAATTATTTATCGAATATAACCATCAGACTTACCAATGTTTTTATTCATTATATACCTCTTATATATTTATTATATATTGTTTATCTTAAATAAAAAATGAGCCTGTGGTATTCGTTTTCGAAATAATGTTGCCACTATAAAAAACTATTCGCGCACGAATTCATACAATTCGCGTACTTTTTTTTGCTTATATAGTTTTCATTGTATATTAGAAGTATGGAAAGAATCAAGGGAGATGATTTTATGATAAAAAAAGAACTACTAGAAAAATATGCTAAACTAGCTGTAAAGATTGGGGCTAATGTCCAAAAGGGACAATTAGTTGGTATTATGGCATCAACAGAAAACAGAGAATTAGTCAGAGAAGTTGTAAAACAAGCTTATGAAGCTGGGGCCAGTAGAGTAATTGTTCGATGGACTGATGAATATGTAGGCCGTTATGGATTTGATTACAGAAGCATTGAGAGCTTAGAAGATATTCCAACATGGTTTATTGACCAAGCAAAATATTTCGTCGATCAAGGCGGTTGTATTATTAGTATCAGTTCTCCGGTTCCTGATATTTTTAATGGTGTAGATCCAAAAAAACTTCAGGCAGCAGGTATTGCGAATAGCAAAGCGTTGCAATTTTTTATGAACTATATGATGAGTTCAAAAGGACAATGGACAATTATCGCTGCACCAAACAAAGTCTGGGCTAAAAAAATATTTCCAGATTTAGATGAAGATAAAGCTGAAGAAGCTTTGTGGAATGCTATTTTGGAAACATCCAGAGTTAACGAAGATACTGATCCAATTGATGAGTGGAACAAACATAATCAAGAATTATTTAAACACAATAAAATTCTTTCTGATTTTAAATTTGATAAATTACATTTTAAAAATAAACTTGGAACAGATATTGAAATCAAACTTGTCGAACACCATATTTGGGTAGGAGGCGCAGAGTATACTACAAAAAATGTACTTTTCAATCCAAATATTCCAACAGAAGAAAATTTCACCATGCCACATAGAGATGGCGTAAATGGAAAAGTATTCGCAACAAAACCGCTTAATTATCAAGGTAAATTAATTGATGATTTCTGGGTAGAATTTAAAGATGGTAAAGTTGTTGATTACGATGCGAAAAAGAATAAAGACGCTTTAGAAAATATTTTAAATACTGACGAAGGCGCTAAACATCTTGGCGAAATAGCTTTAATCAGCTATGACTCACCAATATCTAATATGGACATCTTATTCTACAATACATTGTTTGATGAAAATGCTTCATGCCATATGGCTTTAGGAAGAGCAATTCCCTTTAGTATTAAAGGCGGAAGTGAAATGGAATTAAAAGACCTTCAAGCAAAAGGATATAATCATTCTATGGTTCATGTTGATTTTATGTTTGGTAGTCCAGATTTAAGTGTGATAGGCATCACAAAAGATGGTAAAGAAATTGAAATATTCAAAAATGGAAATTTTGTAATATAAAAAAGAAAACCTAATTTCGAGTAAAATGGAACCTATAAAATAGACACTGAAAAAAAGCCAGTGTAATTTATAGGTTCTTTTTGTATACTTAGAGAGAGGTGAAAATATGAGTAAAAAACTATTTACAGAACATGAGATAGAATTGCTTAAACAAAATATATATGTAAAAAGAGTAGGACCAAAAGGGATAACATACACAGATGAAATGAAGCGCTTCGCGATGGAAGAAGCGAATAAG
>Ga0307992_1000459_pt1 | contig 25988 bp, 14 predicted proteins | sample EllFjometagen133_FD_203162 | JGI IMG/M metagenome (GOLD analysis project Ga0307992, IMG submission 203162) | Marine microbial communities from Ellis Fjord, Antarctic Ocean - #133 | ecosystem: Environmental > Aquatic > Marine > Unclassified | place: Southern Ocean | collected 2014-10-08
TTCCAAGAAAATTGAATCTTTGAATTATGATGTTTGTGTTCTTACCGGCGATTATCGACGAAGCATCAGCGGGAGTTTTAAAAGCATTATACGACCAATAAAAAAAATAGTTGATTCAATAAAAGCTGAAGATGGGATTTATGCAGTTTTGGGTAATCACGATACATACTTAATGGCTGAATACGAAGACAGATTAGGAATAAAACTTTTGATCAATGAAACAATTTTCATTGAAAAAGGAAAAGATAAAATTGCCATTACCGGAACAGATGACCCATTTTATTATTTTACTGATCAAGCAATAATTTCTCTTGACGAAACTATAAATTATTTCAAAATAGCATTAGTCCATACCCCGGAATTATATGATGTTGCTGCAGATAATAATTATAATCTTTATTTGTGTGGGCATACTCACGGAGGACAGATTTGCTTGCCCGGTGGTAAACCTATAATTACACATCAGTTTGATGATAAGAAATTTATTAAAGGTCTTTGGAAAGTGAAAAAAATGACAGGCTATACGAGTCCGGGTTGTGGAGTTTCCGGTATTCCCGTAAGGTTTAATAATTTTGGAGAGATTACTTTGTTTACTTTAAAAAGTAAGGGATAATTGATGGGAATAAGGGAAATAAGGAAATAAGGGAAATAAGGAAATAAGGGAAATAAGGAAATAAGGGAAATAAGGAAATAAGGGAAATAAGGGAATAAGGGAAATAAGGAAATAAGGGAAATAAGGAAATAAGGGAAATAAGGGAATAAGGGAAATAAGGAAATAAGGGAAATAAGGAAATAAGGGAAATAAGGGAATAAGGGAAATAAGGAAATAAGGGAAATAAAGGAAATTTGAGAAAAAAGGAATAGCGATTATCAATTAACGAATGTCGAAGTATAAATATCAAATCGGTGTTCAGTATTCGATATTAAAATAGGTTTTTAAAAACATGCTAATTAAAAATAAAGAAATGAATTATTAATAAACCGATAAAATACTTTTTTAGTAATTTAGCCCTCTTATGTCAAAACAAGAAGAAAAATATAATAAACGTCGTCTGAAATCTTCATACCTTACTACTATTGTGAGTATTACTTTGGTTTTGTTGATGTTAGGCGTATTGGGATTAATTATTTTGCACGCAAAAAAACTTTCAGATCATGTTAAAGAAAATATAGGATTTTCGATTATTATGAAAGAAGGTATTAAAGAAGCCGAAATCATTCAGTTACAAAAAACTTTGGATGCTACCGATTACGTTAAAACAACTGAATATATTACAAAAGAAAAAGCCGCTGAAGATTTAACAAATGATCTGGGAGAAGATTTTATAAGTTTCTTGGGATATAATCCGCTTCTTCCTTCTATCGATTTGAGGCTTAAAGCTCAATACGCAAATCTCGACAGCCTCCAAAACATCGAAAGTAAACTGCTAAAAAATAAAAATGTTAAGGAGGTTTTATATCAAAAATCTCTTGTTAACCTGATAAATAAAAATCTTCGAAAGATAAGTTTAATACTTCTTGGATTTAGTTTATTGCTTTTGGTTATCTCGATTGCATTGATAAATAATACCATCAGATTATCTGTTTATTCAAAACGTTTTTTGATTAGAAGTATGCAATTGATAGGAGCTACACAACGATTTATTCGCCGGCCATTTTTGTTGAATGGAATAATGCAAGGAGTTTATGGCGCTTTTATTGCAATTGCTTTCCTTATGGGAATAATATATTTTTCGCGAAAAGAATTGCCTGAACTTATCAATCTTCAAGACATTAATATTTTTCTGATCCTTTTTGGTACAGTGATTTTATTAGGAATTATTATCTCTAGTTTTTCTACATTTTTTGCAGTAAAAAAATATTTAAAAATGAATACCGACCAGCTTTATTTTTAAACTTAATCGTTTGCATTAAAATCATCTTTGATTGCAAGCTAATTAGCTTAAAACCAGAAATAAACTACAAATCTATTGTAAAAGTATGTAATAATTCGTATATTTGTTTTTTATTTTAAAAATCCTTTTGTTTTTCAAGTAATTAAAATAGATATAGAAAAAATGAAAAAAAGTAATTGTTTCAATAGTTTTATTGCAACATTTACTTTCAAACAATAAAATTATTCATGTATAAATAATTACAAAACAATGTAAACAAAATGAAATAATTAACATTTAAAAAAATGAAACAAAAAAAATCATTATTGACAGTTATTGGCATGCTTTTGCTGCTTATGCAAATAAATATGCATGCACAGGAGTATGTCCCATTTCCTGATTCAAACGCAATTTGGAGTGAGGTTTTTACAAGTGAACAGCCCTTTGAAATCGAAACATATCAATACGGCATATCTGGTGATACAGTAATAAATACAAAACAATATCATAAAATTTACTTATTAAATGATACTGTTTACCCATTAGTTACGGGTCAATACTGCGGTGCTATACGAGAAGATAGTTCTAAAAACATATTTGTTGTAGACTGTAATTGTGCGTATCCTGGTTCTGGTCAAGATGAAGTAGTACTATATGATTTTTCCAAGTTCATAGGAGATACTGTTTTTGTTGGAATGGATGGGTTTGGTCCTACAGGTTATCTTATAATCGACTATATTGATTCAATGCTCGTTGATGACAGCTATCGTAAAACATTTCATTTTTTAGGATATGAGGAGTATTGGATTGAAGGCATAGGTAGTACACGTGGGCTTTTTTCTTCCATTATGGCACAACCAACTGGCTATCAGAAATGGGAATTAATATGTTTTAATCAAGATGGGATAGTGAAATATTTAAATCCTGAATTTAATAGTTGCTTTCCGATACTAACAGAAATAAACACCCAGCAACAAAAAAGTAACAACATACAAATATATCCCCACCCGGTAACTAACATTAGTATAATAGATTTAAATAATACAAAGTTCAAGCACCAATACATTGACTTTTACAATATGTTTGGTCAAAGAATTAATCATATTAATATTAAAAATAGAAAACAGATTGTCATTAAAAAGATCGACTACAAACCTGGCTTGTATGTTTATCGCATATCTGGTCAAAACATGAAATCTGTAATAGGTAAAATAATTTTCGAGTAAACAATCAGTACTAACAATAAAACACCAATTATCATGAAAAAGTTTAAACTCTCAATCTTTTTAGTTTTAGTAATAATCCCATCTCTGTTAATATCACAAATTAACCATACAATTCAGTTTTCATCTGATGACATTTCTCTTATTGATGAAACTGCTTCTGATGGTAATAATTACACAAAAGTATCATTACTTGATATAAGTCAGGTAGATAACGTTGGAAAACCTTCATTGCCCATTAAATACATTAAACTCATAATTCCCCTTGGTCAAACTGTTGATAATATTACACTATCTAATATTTCTGTTGAAACATTTTCGACAAATTATTTAGTCTATCCTGCTCAACCTCCAATTCCTACCTGTATAGGTTGCCCAACACCTGATTTTGTCATTCCTGATACGGAAATTTACAATTCTCAAGATAGTTGGCCATTGGAGCCAGTGGTGGTTGATCATCAGGGATATTTTGACGGTAGTAACAATATTATTACTCTTGCAATTTGTCCATTTGAATATTCTCCTACAACAGGTCAATTAGACTTGTTTACTGCGATAAAGATTAATATTACACTTACATCAGGATATTCTAATGGAATAACCAATATCAACCGACTTTCCAAAAACCAAGTTATTTATGACGAGATCCTGTCAAATCTTGTTGAAAACACACAAGATATAAATTTGTACAAAACACCGCCAAATTTTGTAGAAAACATAACAAGTACAGGCTCTTTATCATCATTCGAATATGTCATTATTACACCATCTGCATACATGACCGCCTTTAATGATTTCATTGACTGGAAGAAAAAAAAAGGAATAGACATTGGTATTGTGACAATCGAAGATATTTTGACCAATTATTCAGGTGATGAAATTTTTCCGGGTGATGAAATTTATGATGATGCAGGCAAGGTTCGTCAGTATCTTTATGAAGCATTTAAAAACGGTACGATTTGGGGTCTCTTAGCTGGTGATGCTTCAATATTACCTATACGTTATGGATGGGGACATAACAATGTCATAAACTGGAATCATATTATCCCAACAGATATGTATTTTGCTGACTTTACCGGCAATTGGAATGTTGACCATGATAATAAATGGGGAGAGCCTTCAAATGATGATCCAGATTATTTGCCTGAAATTTTTGTTGGACGTTTGTTATGCTCTTCAGCTCAGGATGTATCTAACTGGGTACAAAAAGTCTTAATCTATGAAAAAAATCCGGGCAACGGTGATTTATCATATTTAACAGAATCTTTTATGTTTCAGGCAGACCAAATGCAAGATGGTAATCAGGCAGAAAGTGTAGCAAGTCATTTACCTATGTTTAACCATACAATATGGGAAGAATTACCATCATACAATAGCAATAATCCTACATTTCCAAAAGCAGCTGAAATTATTGCTGAAATGAACTCAAGTTATTATGGGATGATGAGTTGGTTTGCTCATGGTGGAACAGGAGGACAAAATAGTAGTGCAGCTTGCTTAACTACAAAAGTTTGTGATTTTCCTATGTGGAAAATTGATGCAGAAGATGCTTATGAATTTCATAACGTTGAACCAGAAGATAATGATGGTTTGGATAACCTTACAAATTATAATCATCCTTTTGTAATCTATTCAATAAGTTGTGATATTACTCCTTTCGATATTACCAAAACCATGAATAATGATGGGGCGCGAAACTGTGGAGAAAGCTTTACAGTTAACAATCTAGGCGGTGGTATCGCTTTCCTTGGTAACACAAGATATGGTTATATTGGTTCTTCATACCTCTTATTTAATAAATTTGCAGACCTGTTAACTCAAAGTACTGATGATCCTTTTTATTCACATATTGGAGTAGCTGAATTAATCTCAAAGCAAAATTTCTCATCTCATTATTTACGATATTCGCATAACCTAATTGGTGGGCCTGAAACTCAAATGTGGACATCAACACCTCAACTCTTAACAGCAGATATTAATCCTACAACAGCAATTACAAATATTACTAATTACTTTGAAGTAACTGTTCACAATCTTGGTGAGGACAAACAGGCAACAGTATGTCTATACAAGGAGAATGAAATATTTGCATCTCAGATTATTGAAGGAGATGCAAATAACCAAGCCGTTGCAATATTTAACAATATCTTGCCCGTTTCAACAGGCGAAATATCAGTAACTGTTGTTTCGCATAATTATATTCCTTTTGAAACTGTAATTCCAGTTGAAGAAGAATGTACAATAACTATTGATTCAGATGAACTATGGGATACTGATAAGCTGATAAGTTGCGATGTTGTTGTTGAACCTGATGTCATTTTAACTATAAAAAGTAATATTTCAATATTTCCTGAAGCAAAAATAATTATTAAGCCACAGGCTCAACTTATTATTGATGGAGGCACATTAACTAATGCTTGTAACGAACTCTGGCAAGGCATCCAAGTATGGGGCGACAAAACAGCCCACCAATTCCCCGATGCTAATGGTAATTATCAACAAGGATATTTAGAACTCAAGAATGGTGCAACAATTGAAAATGCTATTGTAGCTGTTGATTTGTGGAACCCTGATCATTGGAGCACAACCGGTGGTATAGTGTTTGCTGATGGTGCTATATTCCGCAACAATGCCAAATCTATCCACGCACTGCATTATCGCAACTTCCATCCATATTATCCCGAGATAGAATGGGATTATTTTAGTAACTTCAAAAACTGCATATTTGAAATTACCGAAAACTATTTGGGTTTTGAAACATTCTATAAACACGTTGATTTAGCTCATGTTAAAGGTATTGATTTCCAAGCTTGTGATTTTAGCCTTGCTGATAATGTTAGCGGAGCATCTGATTGGAACCATGCCATTGCAGGTTATGATGCCAAGTTTAGGGTAAGCGCAATTTGCACCTCACAGCAAAACCCCTGTCCTGAAGCTGATTACGACAGGTGTACTTTTACAGGGTTCTTTAGTGCAGTAAATGCTATTAATGATGGTGGAAGTGCTGTGTCATTTAGTGTTAACAGGGCGGACTTTTTTGACAACGCCTATGGAGTAAGAACACTAAATATGAATAACGCAAGTGTTCTATTCTCCGATTTTGAGGTTGGTAATTACAATGGTTGTGGAACAGGTATTTATACAGATTATGTTACAGGTTTTGCATTTGAGGAAAATGGGTTCAGCAAATATGCAGGAAATCCTCTCTCTAATTATTTTGGAATTGTAATCAACAGTTCGGAAGATGTGAACGAAATATACAAAAATGAATTTGCTGGGTTGAGCTATGCAAATTTTTCAGATGGTAAGAACTGGGGGTATTATATTTGGGAAGGCCTTGCATATTATTGCAATAACAACAGCAGTAACTTTGCTGATTTTTTTGTTGCTGATGATGAACTTCCTAATTATCATTCCGGTATTCAATTAAATCAGGGAGATGAAAACTATACTGCAGCAAACACTTTTACCACAAATGGTGCAAGATGGCATTTTTATAATGGAGGTGAATATCAGGTTGATTATTACACAAACCCCAATAACAGCAATGCAACCCCTGAGTTGATTTATAATGTTGAAGTTATGTTTACCAATGCGGGAAACACATGCCCATCACATTATGGAGGTAATCCTAAGCTGGATTTAACACTTACTACTCAGCAAAAAGTAAATGCAGAGCAGGTGTATTATGATAACCTTATTGATTACAATAGCACTAAAACACTTTATGACAACTACATTGATGGCGGTGATACCGAAAGTGAAAAACTCGACATTGAAACTGCCCAACCAGATGACATGTGGGCTTTGCGTACTCAATTGCTTGGTGATTCACCACATTTGTCATTTGAGGTATTAAAAGAAGCCGCTGATAAAACAGATGTGTTTACAGAATCTGCTTTATTTGATATTCTCGCTGCAAACCCCGATGAATTGAAAAAGGACACTTTGATAAGTTACCTTGAAAATAAGGAAGACCCGTTACCTGATTATATGATAGTTTTGTTACAGCAACTTGCAGGGGGCACTACCTACAAAACAGCCCTGCAAAAGCAGATGGCCAGTTATAAACAAAGTTATTACCGTGCTGCTTACGATATTATACGTAGCATACACAACGATACCGTAACCGATTATGTTGAATTGCGTACTTGGCTAAACAATCTTGGGGGGATTACATCCGATAGGCAAATTATCTCATCATATATCAGTGAAGGCAATTTTACAGATGCTTTTACACTTGCAAATATGCTACCATCATTATACAATTTAAAGGGCAATGATTCGATTGAACACCTGTATTATATTAATATGCTGACTATGCACCAAACACTTTCTCAACAGGGCAGAAACACATTTCAACTTGACAGTACAGAAAAAGCAAACATTTCCTATATAGCCAGCAATAGCACAGGAGTAGCGGGTTCGCAAGCAAAAAGCATACTTGAAGCCGTTTATAATGAATATTGTGCTGCTTGCCCTGATATAGAAGGAACGGCAGGATATAAGAGCAATGCAATTATAAACCCTGATGTTCTTGGAAAAATTTATGGTTTGGATATTCAGGTTAAACCCAATCCGGCAAAACAATGGGCTGCTTTTGACTACACATTGCCTGATAATGAAAACACAGGTTCAATAATAATAAGGAATACATCAGGTAGCATAGTTGAAATAATTGAAGTTAGTGGAAAACAAGGCCAAAAGCTTTGGGATACAAGAAGAATTAAGCCCGGGGTTTATGTTTATACTCTTAAAACGGCTGGTTTCAGTAAATCAGGTAAAATAGTAATAAGTAAATAATTAACTAATGTTTTTGTGTCTTTCTCCCCCATTTGGGGGAGATGCTAAAGGCAGAGGGGGTTATATGAAAAAACTGATTTTTATTTTAGCAATATTACTATTATGTTCCTCAACACTTTTTGGTCAGTTGCAAGTTGATTGGCAGCAATGTTTTTGTAGCATGGATCATGACATTGCTTATGATATTGCACAAACTGAAGGAGGTTATTTGGTTGTTGGCATGGAACAAGGAGGCGATGGTCAGGTAACTTGCTCTGACGATGGAGGTACTTGGCTGCTAAAGATTGATAATACAGGTAATTTGATCTGGCAAGAGTGTTATTACTATGTAAGAGGTTACAGGATGGAAAAAGCAATTGGTAGCCCATATTATTATTTAACAGGTGGCACAGTCTCTGAACCATATCCTAATGTATATAGTATGTGGGTTGGCAAAATGGATAGTTCAGGAGTATTTATTTGGGAAAGAACCTTGGGTAATGCAAACGGTGTGAGTGATTACAGTCATTATGGGGTTTCAACCAATGACGGTGGTTTTATTGCTCTGGTTGATATTTTCTCACAAGGTGGCGATATAACAAACTGGTATGGTAATTATGATGGTTGGTTGGTAAAACTCGACAGTTTGGGCAATAAAGAATGGGATTTTACTGTTGGGTCTGCCAACCCAGAGTCTGTTAACGGTGTAACACAAACAAATGACGGTGGATATCTTGTTGGACTGACAGGTATCCCTGATGGTATAACCGGTAATATCGGTTGCACATCCTTTACACCAAATTATGCTGACGCAATTATTTACAAACTTGATTCTTCAGGGAATCCTGAATGGCACAAGTGTTATGGTGGAAGCTTTCACGATGGTGCGGTGAGGGTATTAAATCTTAATGATGGTTATTTAATAGCGGCATATGGTGAATCAGGCGACGGTGATTTAACAGGTTCAGGTTGGCATGGTGGAATTGATATTTGGCTTATCCGTACTGACTTATCCGGTGAAATTATCTGGCAAAAATGCTATGGGGGTTCAGGCAGAGAGGTTCCGAAAAGAATATTCCAAACATCTGATGGAGGTTTTATGGTTTTTTGCATTACCAGCTCTTTCGATGGTGATGTTGTTGGAAATCCTTCAAATAGTTCTGAGAATCCTTCAATCTGGATTTTTAAGGTTGATAGCACTGGTGAACTGTTATGGCAACAATGTATAGGGGGGCATTCAAGAGAGCGAGTTCATGGGGTTATTCAACTCAGTGATTATAATTATGCAGTTGCCGGAGAAATGTTTTATAGCCCTTCAGGTGATGTAAATTGTTCAAATTTTATATATGGTTCTAGTCGAAATTACTGGGTGTTTGGGATATCAGACACTACCGTAAATGTTGTTGAAAATATATATAACACAACTGTTGTAAAAGTTTATCCAAATCCTGCCCAATCATTTATCACTTTCGAACTCCCAAAACAATACGAAAAAAGTATTCTTGAGATTATTGATGTTTATGGCAATATACTTATAAAAACGGAGCTAAAAAATCCTAAAGAAGTAATAAATGTTCAAATGCTAAAGCCCGGTTTTTACATTTATATACTTAGAGCCAAAGGACTGAATAAATCAGGTAAAATTGTGATAAGAAAATAATTAATCAGATTGCCGGTTATTAATAATTTTAAAAGAAATTATATCATTCTCAATCCTTTCAAAAAATCCAATAATTTTTCCTAAAGTTTTTTAGGTACAAAATTTGCTTTAAAACAAATAATTGTATCTAATCAGTCCTGTAAGGACGCTCTATTTGTAACACGGTACGGAAGTACCGTGATGAGGAACATATAACATCTAAGTCCCGATAGGGACGTCCTAAATAATAGTGATTAGTTACAAATAATTTGATATTTTTATGAATTATTATAAAACCATTAACACATGAAATCAAAAACAATTCTTTTAATTGCTCTTTTTGGATTAAGTACAATTTTCAGTAGTTTTTCTTTAATGAATAATAATTCGATGAATTCACTTCCTGTTGTAATTGATAATTATGAAGATGCCTGGAAAAAAGTTGAGTCATTAATTGAAAAAAGACTTCCGAAATCTGCTTTGAAAATTGTTGAGGAGATTTATGAAAAGGCAAAATCGGAAAATAATTCCCCACAGTTTATTAAAGCTGTGTTGTATAAAATTAGCCTGAAAAGCGATTATCAGGAAGATTTTCTTGTTAAAACAATAAAAGATATTAAACTCGAAATTAAAGAAGCTGACAAAACTGAGAAGCCTGTTTTGTATTCCATGCTCGCCGAAGTTTACCAGAATTATTTTAATTCGAACCGATATATTTTCTATAATCGTTCGGAAACAATTAATTTTAAAAATGATGATATTAAAACCTGGGATTTAAAGAAAATTACTAACGAAATTATTACAAATTATTTGCTTTCGCTCAACAATCCTGATTTATTAAAAAGCACCAAACTTCATCAATTCGATTTAATTCTGAAAAAAGAAGAAAATTCAAAACTTTATCGCTCCACACTTTACGATTTTCTTGCTCACCGGGCACTCAATTTTTTTACTAATGACGAATATTCCATCACAAGTCCGATATACAAATTCAAGATTGATGATAAAGCATTTTTTGCCAACAACAGTGATTTTGTAAAAATTAATATTTCTACAAAAGATAAATCTTCGTTAAAATATTACGCAATTGATATTTTCCAAAAGCTTACCGAGTTTCATTTAAATGATGAAAACCCGACAGCTCTTATCGACATCACTCTAAAACGATTAAATTTTGTTTACAGAAATGCTGCCGGTATCGATTTAAAAAACAACTTATACCGACTTTCGCTTTCTAATTTGCAAAGTCTTTATTCAAATTCCGAAGCTTCGGCTGATGTATCGTACGAGCTTGCAAAAGACTATTTATTAAGTGCATCGGATTACAATCCACCGGAAAAAAATAAAAATAAATGGGACAAGAAAACTGCTGAGGTAGTCTGCAAAAAAGCTATTGAAAAATTCCCAAATTCAAAAGGTGCCAATAATTGTAAAACATTAATCAACGAAATTCGGAAATCATCATTAAATATAAAAACCGAAGCCGTTAATATTCCTCAGAAACCAATATTAGCATCGCTTTCGTATAAAAATATTTCTAAAGCATATTTTAGAATTTTAAAAGTAGATTATAAAACTAATACCGATATTGACAGGAATTTTTCAAGAGAAAAACTTATAAAATATTACTCAAAACTCCATCCTGTAAAAGAGTTTCATTTAAATTTAATTGATGATGGCGATCTTCAAACACACAACACACAAATCAACTTACACGAATTACCAACAGGCTTTTATGTTGTGCTGGTTTCGTCGGATCAGAAATTTTCTATATCACAATCGAAGTTTTCAGTATCTTCATTTTGGGTTTCAAATATTAGTTTTATCGATAAAAAAACCAATAATGGCGAAAGCGAAATCTTTGTTCTTAATCGCGAAAGCGGTCAGGCATTAAAAAATTCGACAGTTGAAGTTTTTATTAAAAAACACAATAACAAACAAAGAATTTACGAACTCGAAAAATTATCGGAACACAAAACCAACAAAAGCGGATTTGTGAAAATTCCGTTTAGAAAAAATACTTCTTATGGCGGTTTGTATTTACGATTTTCGAATAATAATGATACACTTATTCCTTCAAATTCTTTTTATCAAAATAAAAATTATAGTGACGAAAGAAGTATAGAAAAAACATTCTTTTTCACCGACAGAGCTATTTACCGACCCGGGCAAACAATTTATTTTAAAGGAATAATGCTTGAAAAAACAGCAGATAAATTCGAAATCATGCCAAACAAAAAAACTACTGTTGAGTTTTATGATGTAAATTATCAGAAAATTTCATCACTCGATTTAGTAACAAACGAATATGGCTCATTTCATGGAAACTTTACTGCACCACAAGGAGTTTTAAATGGAAATATGCGAATTGAAAATAATTCAGGAACTGTAAATATTTCAGTTGAAGAATATAAACGCCCGAAATTTGAAGTAAGATTTTTACCCATCAAAGGTTCTTATAAATTAAATCAAAAGCTTTCAATTAGCGGAATTGCATTAGCTTATGCCGGAAATGCAATCGATAATGCCAAAGTTAAATACAGAATTGTGAGAGAAGTTCGCTACCCATTTTATTATTGGTTTAGAAATTATTATAAAACATCAAGCACTGAAATAAAAAATGGATTTCTTGAAACCGACGAAAACGGAAAATTTACTATTGACTTTAAAGCTATTGCCGATAAAAGTATCGATAAAAAAAATAATCCTGTTTTTGATTTTGTAGTTTATGCTGATGTTACCGATATAAGCGGCGAAACTCATTCGTCACAGAAAACAATTTCGGTAAGTAACAAATCACTACTTATAAATGTTGATATTGATAAGGATACTGATAAAAATATTAATCATGAATTTAAGATATCAGCAAAAAATCTTAATGGCGAAACTGAAGCGGCAAAAGGTAATTTAATGATTTACAAACTAAAACAAGCCAATAAAATTTTTAGAAGCCGCAAATGGGACAGACCTGATGTATTTATCATGAGCAAGGAGGAATTTAACAAAAACTTTCCTGCGGATATTTACGATGATGAAAATAATATCAAAAGTTGGGAAAAAGAAAAACTAAGTTTTCAGCTTGATTTTGACACCCAAAAAGACTCTGTTTTTACAATATCCAATCTTAAAAACTGGGATTTGGGTTCATACATCATTACAATAAAAACAAAAGATATTTTTGGTGAAGAAATTGAAACCGAACAATATTTCACACTTTATTCTCTTGATTCGAAAACTATTCCCGCCAAGGAAAATAATTGGATGAAAGTACTAAAAAATCAAGCTCTGGCCGACGAAAATGCAAGTGTACTTTTTGGTACTTCCAACAAAAAAATAAATGTACTATACGAAATTATTTATCGAGATACTTTAAAATCACGCAAGTGGATTTCGCTTAAAAACGAACAAAAGAAACTTGAAATTCCGGTAACAAAAAATCTGACCGGAGCTTTTGATGTAAGTTTCACTTTCGTGAAAAATAACAGAAGTTATCAAAATAAATTTACGGTTACTGTTCCCGATCCATCGCAAAACCTTAAAATTACATTTAACACATTTCGCAATAAAATACTTCCCGGCAGCCGCGAAGAATGGAAAATTAATATCAGCGGAAATGCCGGAGAAAAAATTGCTGCCGAATTATTAAGCACCATGTACGACGCTTCGTTAGATGCATTTAAAAATAATAACTGGCTTTTTAATATTCATAATATAAATTATAATAATTCAGGTTTTTGGAATATTAATAATTCGTTTCGAACAAATAACAGCAGGTATTTTGTTAAAGATTATGATAAGAGAAACCTTGTTATTCAACAGTATTATGATCAGCTTAACTGGTTCAGAAATTATTCTTTTGGAGGATATAATCAAAGATTTGCCAAAATGGACAATGGAATGCTGATATCATCCCCTAAAACAGAAAACATTTTAAATATTGATGATGATGATATTGAATTAGAAGAAGAATTGGAAGCTTCTCCTGTAAGTCAAGAAATAAATGCTCCCCCTCCTCCCTCAAAAAAAGCATCTGAATTTATGCCCGAAATAAGGAGAAATTTCAATGAAACGGCATTTTTCTATCCCAATCTTCAAACAAATAAAAATGGAGATATTATCATAAAATTCACTGCTCCTGAGTCTTTGACAAAATGGAAGTTTATGGGTTTGGCTCATAGCAAAGATTTAAAAACCGCAAGTTTTGAGAAAGAGATTTTAACACAAAAAGATTTGATGGTGATAGCAAATCCACCAAGATTTTTCCGCGAAGGCGATACAATTAATTTTAGTGCAAAAGTAGTCGGACTTACAGATGAAGAATTCTCCGGCAAAGCCGAAGTACAATTTTTTGATGCCTTGACGATGAAACCTATTGATGATATTTTACAACACAAGTTATCAAAAATTACTTTCAAAGTAAAAAAAGGCAACAGCCAAAACATTGAATGGAAAATATCTGTTCCCGAAGGATTGCAAGCAATAACTTACCGGATATTTGCTAAAACCGATAAGTTTAGCGATGGCGAAGAAAACACACTTCCTATTTTTACAAATCGTATGCTGGTCACCGAATCGCTGCCCATGCCTGTTAAAGGAATTGGAACTACAAAATTTAAGTTCAAAAAACTTATAAATTCAAAAAGTAGCACTTTAAAAAATTACAATCTCAGTCTTGAGTTTACTTCAAATCCTGCCTGGTATGCAATTCAGGCACTTCCGTATATGATGGAATATCCACACGAATGTTCCGAACAGATTTTTACAAGATTTTATGCCAACAGCATTGCATCGGAAATTGCAAATTCTAGTCCTAAAATTAAACAGGTTTTCGATAGCTGGAAAAATCTATCTCCGGATGCATTGTTATCGAATCTTGAAAAAAATCAGGATTTGAAATCAGTTTTATTACAGGAAACACCCTGGGTTTTGCAGGCTAAAAACGAAAGTGAAAGAAAGAAAAGATTAGGATTGCTTTTTGATTTTAATCACATGACAAACGAACTTCAGTCAGCAATGATAAAATTGCAGGATAATCAATTGCGGAATGGAGGCTGGCCATGGTTCAAAGGCATGAAAGAAAGCAGATATATTACTCAACACATTGTTACAGGTTTTGGGCATCTTAGTCATTTGGGCATTACAAGTTCAACGAAAGATAAAAAATCGTTGAAAATGATAAAAAATGCTATTGAATATCTCGATAATGAAATAACAAAAGATTATGAAAGAATATTAAAAAAACATCCAAAAACTATTAATAAAAATCATATTGGAAATTTGCAAATACAATATTTATATGCCAGAACTTATTTCCTTGAATTTTTTCCTGTTAAAGAAAAAAATCAAAAGGCAGTAAACTATTTTAAATCGCAGGCAGATAAATACTGGCAAAACAAAAACAACTATATGCAGGGCATGATTGCTTTGGCATTAAATCGTTTTGGATATAAATCCACTCCATCATTAATAATAAAATCATTAAAAGAAAGAGCTTTGTTTTCTGATGAAATGGGAATGTACTGGCGAGCAGAAAGAGGATATTTCTGGCAACAAGCACCAATCGAAACACAAGCCTTGTTAATAGAAGCTTTTGACGAAATAGCAAAAGATGAAAAAGCTGTTGAGGAAATGAAAATCTGGCTTTTAAAACAAAAGCAAACACAAGACTGGAAAACTACAAAAGCAACTGCCGAAGCTTGCTATGCTCTATTATTAAGAGGAAGTAATTTGCTTGAAAACGACGAAATTGTTGAAATTACAATTGGAGATAAAAAGATTGATGCGATAAATAATCCTGAAATAAAAACCGAAGCCGGAACCGGATATTTTAAAACAAGCTGGAGCAAAGAGGAAATTACTCCGGAAATGGGCAATATCGTAATTACAAAAAAAGATAAAGGAATAGCGTGGGGAGCACTTTACTGGCAATATTTCGAAGACCTCGACAAAATTACTCCACATAAAACCCCTCTAAGTTTAGAGAAAAAACTCTTTGTTGAAAGAAATACTCCTTCGGGTCCGGTTATTGAAGAAATAACTGATAAAGTTGAGCTTGTGAGAGGTGATAAAATAAAAGTGAGAATTGTTTTACGCGTTGACCGCGATATGGAGTATATTCACATGAAAGACATGAGAGCCGCCACTTTTGAGCCGTTAAATGTTTTATCTGGATATAAATACAACAATGGTCTGGGATATTATGAAAGTACTGGCGATGCGGCTACAAATTTCTTTATAGATTATCTGCCCAAAGGAACTTATGTATTTGAATATCCGCTTGTAGTTTCGCAAACCGGAGATTTCTCAAATGGAATTACAAGTATAGAATGTATGTATGCTCCGGAGTTTGCAAGTCACTCGGAAGGAGTTAGGGTTAAAATAAAATAGTCACCCCCATCCCGGCGACTAAAATGAGTCCGAATGGACCTTCCCCCATTCCCCGAAAGTATTCGGGAGGAAGGAGTTGCTTTGTGCAGTTTGTGAGATTCTTTTATCTAGTTAAAATTACTAATATTAAAAAACCCGCTTAGCGCCTTGGAGGCGCTTAGCGGATATTCACAGCAAATATTCTATTTTAATCAATAAAGTAAATCAATAATATTAGATTTTTGAAGCGGGCAAAGCGTTATTGGAAGTACGAAAGTAGTAGTGAATTAAATCAAACCCATCCCAGTGACTAAAAGGAGTCTGAATGGACTTCCCCCAAAATGAGGATGGAGTTGCTTTATGAGGTTTGTGAGATATTTTTAGATAGTTAAAATTGCAGATATCAAAAAACCCGCTTAGCGCCTTGGAGGCGCTTAGCGAATGTTCTCAGCAAATATTCTATTTGATGAGTATTTATCGAAATACTACAATCTTAATGTGCTCCAATTTTAATTCTTTCAGCAATAATCCCTGAGATTTTTTCCATAGGAATTCTTTCCTGTTTCATTGAATCTCTCTCGCGAATTGTTACAGTACTATCTTCTAAAGTTTGATGATCGACTGTAATACAATAAGGAGTTCCAATTGCATCCTGACGGCGATAACGTCTTCCGATTGTGTCTTTTTCTTCGTAATGACAATTATAGTCATATTTCAGCTTATCCATTATTTTTCTTGCTTTTTCAGGAAGTCCGTCTTTTTTTGTCAAAGGAAGAACAGCAGCTTTAATAGGAGCAAGGAACGGTGGTAATTTCATAACTACACGTTCCGAACCATCTTCAAGTTTTTCTTCGTTGTAAGCATAAGAAATAATAGCAAGGAATGTTCTGTCAAGACCAATTGATGTTTCAACTACATAAGGAACATAAGATTTGTTTTCTTCATTGTCGAAATACTGGATTTTTTTCCCTGACATTTCCTGATGAGCATTAAGATCGAAATCGGTTCTTGAGTGAATTCCTTCAAGTTCTTTGAAACCCATAGGGAAATCAAAATCAATATCAAAAGCAGCATTAGCATAATGAGCCAGTTTATCATGTTTGTGGAAACGATAATGTGATTCAGGAATACCAAGAGAAAGATGCCATTTCATACGTTCTTCTTTCCAGTATTTAAACCATTTCATGTCTTCGCCGGGTTTAACAAAAAACTGCATTTCCATTTGTTCGAACTCACGCATACGGAAAATAAATTGTCGGGCAACTATCTCATTTCTGAAAGCTTTTCCTATCTGAGCAATTCCAAAAGGGAGTTTCATTCTACCTGTTTTTTGAATATTAAGATAGTTTACAAATATTCCCTGAGCAGTTTCCGGACGAAGATAAATTTTATTTGAATCCTCAGTTAGCGAACCTATCTGAGTTGAGAACATAAGATTGAACTGACGAACATCTGTCCAGTTTTTCGATCCTGAAAGAGGGCATTTAATTTCCAGATCTTCAATAAGTTGTTTTAACGCAACTAAATCGTCTTTTTCTAAAGCATCAACAAAACGAGTTTTTATTTCATCAATTTTTGCCTGACGATCCAGAACTCTTTTGTTTGTTGCACGAAATTCTTTTTCATCAAATTCATCACCAAAACGTTTTTTAGCTTTAGTTACTTCTTTGTTGATTTTTTCTTCAATTTTTGCAAGATGGTCTTCAACTAATACGTCGGCGCGATAACGTTTTTTCGAGTCTTTATTATCGATCATAGGATCGTTAAATGCATCAACGTGTCCTGAAGCCTTCCAAACTGTAGGGTGCATAAATATTGCAGAGTCCAGACCAACAATGTTTTCATGGTACTGAACCATTGATTTCCACCAATAATCTTTAATATTGTTTTTTAGCTCAACACCATTCTGACCGTAGTCATAAGCAGCAGCTAAACCATCATAAATTTCACTTGACTGAAATATAAACCCATATTCTTTTGAATGAGCAATTATCTTCTTTAATAAATCTTCGTTATTTGCCATTTTGCAAAAATAGGAAAATATGATATTAAATGAATGATTGTGTGATATAAAAAAAACAGATTTACTGAATTTGAAATTATTTGTAAATCTGTGATTGGTTGGATTGAAATTTTTTTTCAAATGGTAAAAGTTATTTATTTAATTCAAATTCGTATCTTTGAAAGATGAATACACAAGAACAAAAAGTACTTTTGAAAAAGGCGAAAGATTTTTTTAGAAGTGAAATTGTTGAATCTCATATTGAAAAAGCTTGCAAAAGGGCAGGTAAATTATCTAATTATAATGTTAATCCATTTTTGTATAAATATTTAGCTAATTTTTTGAAAGGTAATGATACCCCAAGAAGTATTGCGGAGGCACTAATTTTGCCAAGGATATTGGGGGTCATCGATAACTACTTCATTTGGAATGAGAATACAGAAATTAATAAGTAAATTATTTGAGGGTTATGGATCAACAACTTCAGGTATAGATATTGAATTTATTGATGCTATTGATGGGAGAAGAAAATATTGTCAATTAAAATCTGGTCCAAATACTATTAATTCTGATGATGTAGAAACAATTTTTAATCATTTTCAAAGCACGATTAATTTGGCTAGAACAAATAATTTGTCTATTGGTATAAACGATATGGTAGTAGGTGTGTTATATGGAGAAAAGTCTGAATTAAGTTCTCATTATAAAAAAATCAGTGAAAAATATCCTGTAATAATAGGAAAAGACTTTTGGTATAAACTTACAGGAAATAAACACTTTTACTTTGATCTTATTAATGTTTTTGGTAAAGTTGCTGTTGAATTTGACGGAACAAAAGTATTAGAAGAAACAATTTTGGTTTTATCAAAAGAAATTGAAGATAAACTTTCATGATATTTATTTAAAAAACCAACAATTGAATAAGCTAACTCTTGTGCTAAATTACAAGGTACGGCATTACCAATTTGCTTATATTGTTGTGATATAGAACCTGCAAATTCCCAGTTGTCAGGAAAGGTCTGAATTCTTGCATATTCTCTAACTGTAAAAGGTCTTGTTTCGTCAGGATGGCATCTTTCGGTTTGTTTTTGAGCCGGACTGCAAGTTAATGTTAAACACGGTTCATCCCAGCCAATTCTTCTTGCCATACCAGTTTTACCACCATCCAAATAAAAACTTTTGCCCATATAATCTTTTTGAATATCAAGAGGTAAATTTCGCCAATAACCTTTTGGAGGAATCAAATCTAAAACCTTTTTTTTATGTTCAGGATATTCTGAACCTTTTGATTTTGGAACATCAGAATTATAAAAAGGGCCTTTCTTTAAAACTTCAGATAAAGTATAAATTTTATTGTGAGGTTTTGGATAATTAAATTCAATATTAATATCTTTTCTAATCCCAACTAATATTAATCTTTCACGTTTTTGAGGGACTTTGTAATTTATTGCTTTTAAAACTTTTATTGGAGCAACTTTATAACCTATTTCATCAAGAATTGAAATCATCCCTTTTAGTGTTTTGCCATTATCATGAGAAAGTAATCCTTTTACATTTTCACCAATACAAATTGGAGGATTAACTTCTTTTACAACTCTGGTAAATTCGTAAAAAAGTGTTCCTCTGGCATCATTAAAACCCAATCTTTTGCCTGCATAGCTAAATGATTGGCAAGGGAAACCTCCTGTTACAACTTCTACAATGTTTTTGTATTTAGTAAAATTAAATGATTTAATATCACCTTCGAGTACATTCCAGTTTGGTCTGTTATTTCTTAGAGTTTTGCATGCCCATTTATCAATTTCATTTAGTGCAATACATTTTAATCCAGCTTTTTCCATACCTATTGCTAATCCACCTGCTCCTGCAAATAATTCTATAATATTATAATCAGCATTAGGTGAGACAGAATTGTCGGTAATATCATCTAAATTATTAGAAATAATATTTGAAAAAAGATTTAGTTGATCTTTTTTATAAATCCTATAATTGCTTATAGGTTCTCTAATTGCTATTAGTTTTTCTTCTCTATCCCATCTTCTAAGAGTTTCTTTACTTTTGCCTAAAATTTCTGATGCTTCAGAAAGAGTATAATAATTTTTCATAACCATATTACATAAGCTTATACATTGGTTACAAAAATATAAAAATATTTCTAAATTGGAATGATATTTTTACAAAAATATTATAGAAATTTATTTTATTATATTCTAATAAATTTTTATTATAAAATTGTAAAAACTTACGGCAAACTATTTTTAAATTCCTGATAACTTTCTTCAAATTCTAAACCAACTTTTCCTCCTAAACTAGTCCACACTTCAGTAATTTTTTCACTTCTGTCTTCGGGAGATGGGTGAGTACTTAGAAATGTAGGAGGGTGGGCTGCGCCTTCCATTTTTTGGAAAAAGGCATCTATACCTCTTGAATCATAAGCTGTTTCGTATAAATATTTTACTGAGAATTCATCAGCTTCGTATTCGTTATCTCTGCTGAAAGCCAAAGTTGATAAGCCACTTGCCAGGTCGGCAGCGATTTGTGCTATAACAGTTGGATTATCTCCGAGAAGTATTGAAAAAAGAATTTGTAATCCAAACGCTTTTGTTAACTGATCCGTTGAATGACGGCGTGCAACATGAGCCATTTCATGCCCGAGAACTCCGGCAAATTGTGATTCATTATCCAAAAATTTAATGATCCCTGTATAAAAATACATATAACCTCCCGGAACAGCAAAAGCATTTAATACACTATCGTTGTGTATAATTTTTATTTGCCAGTCAAAAACATCTGAATAGGCGACTTTTCCGGTGTTTAATAACGAGTCCCTGATCCTGTAAATATGATAATAGGCTTCAGGATATTCAGCATAATCAAGTATGGGATAGTCAATAGGATTTGCTGCAATTTCCTGTTCTACACTCAGTCCGAGTGCTATATCATCTTCAATTGTAAAAATATTTATTGAAGGATCGTCATCACCATCTTTTTTACATGAGTCGAGAAGTGTAATTGTTGAGAAAATTAATAAAACGAGAATAAGAGTTTTATTTTTCATGATAAATTATTTTAGATTATTAAATAATTATTATTTGTGTATTATCCTGTAAAGAAGTCTAAAACATTGCCAAGAGTACTTGTGTCTCCTTTATAAAGTTCAGAATATTTGCATTTTGTGCATGTAATTACTGTAAACTTTTTATTTTGAACATCAAAGATTTTTGAAAATGCACCGCCTGTAGTTCGTATTTCATCGGTTTCGTAATGATTATTACCGCATTTTGAGCAGATATATTTTTTTTGAGTCATGATTGTTTGTTTATGCTTTAACAAAGATAGAAAATTATATTTTTTCAAAAGTTGCTGTATTAATTAAAACCTGTGGTTTTTTAAATAATAAATTTTTTTAAAAACAAAACAAGTTTGTATCATATTAAATATTTACATAAAACAACCTTGTGTTTTATACAAATAAAGTACAAAACAACCTTGTGTTTTAGTTAATAATAAATTATCTTTGCATTATAAACTTCAAAACAAGCTGAAATGAAAAGAGATATAAGTATTTTTTTAAATAAATGGAAACATAGTAAAGTTAGACAACCACTTCTAATCAGAGGAGCAAGGCAGGTTGGGAAAACATTTTCTATAATGCAATTCGGGAAGGATAATTTTGAAAATTGTGTAGCAATAAATTTTGAAGAGAAACCTGAATTCGGCAAATGTTTTGATAATTTAAATCCCAAATTAATAATTGAAAAAATTTCTATACTATCGAATGAAAGCATTAGACCGGGAAAAACATTACTGTTTTTTGATGAAATACAAGATTACCCATTGGTAATTTCTTCATTGCGATATTTTTATGAGAAAATGCCGGACTTGCATGTTATTGGAGCCGGATCTCTAATTGAATTTGCTTTAAAGTCTGAAAAATTTAAAATGCCGGTAGGACGAATACAAAGCATTTATATGTACCCTTTGTCATTTTGTGAATTTCTTGATGCTATAAATCAATCAAAACTAAGGGGATATATTAACACAATAAATCTTAATGACAAAATTGAAAGCATATTTGAGAATAGACTCACAGAACTTCTAAGACTTTATTTTATATTGGGAGGGATGCCAAAAATAGTTGAATCCTATGTAAATAGTGTAGAGATGAATGAAATTATGCACTTACAAACAGCTTTATTAAAAACTTATGAGGAAGATTTTGCTAAATATTCAAAAACTTCTAATCATAAATATTTAAGAGAGGTTTTTTTAACTGCACCAGCAATGGTTGGAAAAAGATATAAATATTCACAGATTAATAATTTAATTCCGTCTCGATATTTAAAAGAAGCTCTTAATTTGCTTTGCGACACCATGTGTATTTCGAAGATTGTACATACTGCTGCTAACGGTGTGCCTTTTGAAGCGGAAAAAAATGATAAAAAATTCAAAATTCTACATTTGGATATTGGACTTATGCAAAGAGCATTACGACTGGAACATTCAATTTTGTTTAATAACAATTTGATGCAGATAAATAGTGGAAGTATTGCGGAGCAGTATGTTGGACAAGAGTTAATTGCTTTGGAAAATCAATATGAAAATAATAAGCTGTTTTTTTGGGCAAGAGATGCAAAAAGCAGTAATGCCGAAATAGATTATATGGCTATGGTAGAAAATATCCCGGTTCCTGTTGAAGTTAAAGCTGGTAAAACAGGCTCACTTAAAAGTATGAGATTGTTTTTAAATGAGCACCCTAATAGTAATTTTGGAATTAGGTTTTCTTTACGGGAATTTTCATTTCATGACCAAATACTTTCAATTCCATTGTTTATGGTTAGCCAATTAAAACGATTATGTGAACCTTTTGTTTAGGTTATGTATTGCTATGGTATAATTACTGTAAACTTTTTATTTTGAACATCAAAGATTTTTGAAAATGCACCGCCTGTAGTTCGTATTTGATCGGTTTCGTAATAATTATTGCCGCATTTTGGGCAGATGTATTTTTTTTGAGTCATGATTGTTTGTTTATGTTTTAGCAAAGATAGAAAATCATATTTATAAAAAAAATGCCAAATTTTATAAATTTGGCATTTCTGAATAAAATTAATATTTGATCCAAATGAATTAACTTCCCAAAGTAGATACCATTACAGCTTTAATTGTGTGTAGTCTGTTTTCAGCTTCATCAAAAACTAATGATGCTTCTGATTCGAAAACTTCATCGCTTGCTTCCATAGCATCAACACCAAATTTCTGATAAATTTCTTCACCAACAATTGTGTCTCTGTTGTGGAATGATGGTAGGCAGTGTAAAAATTTCACTTTTGGATTTTCTGTTTTTTTCATTATTTTTTTATTAATCTGATAAGGCATCATTGATTTGATTCTTTCTTCCCAAACTTCATCAGCTTCGCCCATTGACACCCAAACATCAGTATAAAGAAAATCAACACCTTTAACAGCTTCGTCAACATCTTCGGTAATTGTGATTTTTGCTCCTGTTTCTTTAGCTATTTCACGACATTGTTTAACAAGTTCTCCATCAGGATGACAAGATTTTGGAGCTGCAGCCCTGAAATCCATTCCCATTTTTGCTGCACCAACCATCAATGAATTACCCATATTGTTGCGGGCATCGCCGAGATAGCAGAATGAAACTTTATGTAAAGGTTTATCAGAATGTTCCATCATTGTAAGAAAATCGGCGAGAATTTGAGTTGGGTGAAATTCGGTAGTAAGACCGTTCCAAACAGGCACTCCTGCATATTTTCCAAGTTCTTCAACAATTGATTGTCCGAAACCACGATATTCAATTCCGTCGTACATTCTTCCAAGTACTCGGGCAGTATCTTTCATAGTTTCTTTTTTACCAATTTGTGATCCTGTTGATCCGAGATATGTTACGTTTGCTCCCTGATCGTAGGCAGCCACTTCAAATGCACAACGAGTACGTGTTGAAGCTTTCTCAAAAATAAGAGCTATATTTTTATTTTTAAGCTTCTGAACTTCAGTTCCTGCATATTTTGCTTTTTTAAGATCGGCTGAAAGATCTAAAAGAAATTTAATTTCTTTTGGTGTGAAATCTAATAGTTTTAAAAAATTACGGTTTCTAACATTAAATGCCATTGTATCCTCCTGTTATTGTTAAATTTGAAAAAAGTAATTGTGTTTTAATATTTGGTCGCAAAATTACTTTTTTATGTTATACAAATTAGGATTGAACAAAAAAAAATTACCTTAGCTAAAATATTTTTTCTGATAAAAAAATAAAATGGAAAAATACAAAATTTTATTTGAAACCTCAAGAGATGCAATTATGCTATTGGAGCCTCCAGAATGGTTATTTAGTGCTGGAAATACTGCTGCAATTGAAATGTTTGGGGCAAAAAGTAAAAAAGAATTTACTTCTAAAAACCCCGGTGAATTGTCCCCAGAATATCAAGCGGATGGACAGCTTTCTTCTGTAAAGGCTGCAAAGATGATAAATAAGGCAATAAAAACCGGTTCAAATTTTTTTGAATGGACACATAGAAGATTTAATGGTAAGGATTTTCCGGCAAATGTACTTTTATCTAGAATAGAATTGGATGGAAAAAAAATAATACTGGCAACAGTTAGAGATATTACGGAATTAAAAAAGAAAGATAAAGAAATAAAAAAATACCAAGAGCATCTTCAGGAATTGGTTGAAGAAAGAACTTTAGAATTATGTAAAAGTGAAAAAAAATACGAAACTTTAACAAAAAATATAAACGTTGGTATTTATCGAAATACCGAAGGGTCGAAAGGAAAATTTATAGAAGTAAACCCTGCTTTTCTAAAAATGTTTGGATATATTAATAAAAAAGAAATTTTAAATAAAAATGTTTCCGATTTATATCAAAATCCTGAAGATAGAATAAAATTCACCCAACAAACAATTAAAAAAGGATATGTAAAAGCAGAAGAACTTCTTTTAAAAAAGAAGGATGGCTCAAATTTTATTGGCTCTGTTTCTACTGTTACTATCAAAGACGAAAACGGTGAAATAAAATATTATGATGGTGTTATTCAGGATATCACTAAACGCAAAAATGCAGAAGAAAAACTTAAAGAAAGTGAAAAATATTTAAGAGAATTAAATGCAACAAAAGATAAAATATTCTCTATTATAGCTCACGATCTAATCGCTACGGGGTTAGTTCCCCGCCGCTCTGCGGCGAATTCATAAACTTATTCCTTAGCGATACCCCGCTGCTCTGCGGCGGGGTAGTTCATTAAGTCCTTTTAATACTATTCTTGGGTTATCTGACCTTGTTGTTAATGATTTTGATTCATTTAATCTCGAGAAAATCAAAGATATTGTAATAACAATCCAGAAGGATGCAAAGGAAACATTTGAATTATTAACAAACTTGCTTCATTGGTCACTCTCTCAAAAAGGAAAAATAAAAGCTACACCAAAGAAAGATAATATTTTCGATCTAATAAAAAATACTATTGATCTGATTTCAATTATTGCAGAGAAAAAAGAAATAATGATTAATATAGATGTTGATAAGAGTGATACTGCTTTTTTTGATAAAGATACCATTAGTTTAGTTTTTCGTAATTTATTTTTTAATGCCATAAAATTTACTCATAGAGGAGGTAGAATTTCTGTTACTTCAAAAAGAAACAAATCTGATATTTCTATAAGTATTTCGGATAATGGTATAGGAATTACAAAAGAAAATATAGAGAAGTTGTTCAAAGTTGATTCTGAAATATCAACAAAAGGAACGGAAAATGAAAAAGGTACAGGACTGGGATTAATACTATGTAAAGAACTAACGGAATTAAATAATGGGAAAATTATTGTTAAGAGCGAATTAGGGAAAGGGGCAAGCTTTGTTGTTACTTTACCACTTAATGAAAGGACAAAATAATTAATTTTAATCTGTGGCAAGGTATTTTTTTCGACATTACATTGATACTCTTTAGGAAGAAATGTCAGTTCATGATATAGGTTGACGTTAAGTTTAGTTGAAAACTTTCGTAAATTTGAAATCATGAAAAGATCAAAATCGATTCAAAGACATTTTAGCACTACTTTCAAAAAGGAGAAAGTAGAGCTG
>Ga0307992_1000461_pt1 | contig 25968 bp, 19 predicted proteins | sample EllFjometagen133_FD_203162 | JGI IMG/M metagenome (GOLD analysis project Ga0307992, IMG submission 203162) | Marine microbial communities from Ellis Fjord, Antarctic Ocean - #133 | ecosystem: Environmental > Aquatic > Marine > Unclassified | place: Southern Ocean | collected 2014-10-08
ACCTGGCTATCTAATAGATCCACTACAAGCTGTAAATTCATGATTCGATCTGGCATGGGTCCAAAAATGACTTTTAGAACATCTAGGGGTATAAATTGTTGAGTTCCTTGTTCGATGAGTTCATGCCACATGTAACCCAGAATTATTATGTCAATCCACTTGAAAGAGCGGTTGAATTCCTTGAGTTGGGGAAGCAGCAATTTGGATTCACGCCTAATGCCAGAGTAATGGGTTGAGCGGTACGGATTGAGAGGTTTTTCGTTCAACCTCTCGCGAATTGCCATGGCTTCTGCACCTAAGCTATGTAAGGCTACCGTTAATCTTGCTGATGATATCATTCATTTCTCCCGTTATTGTCAGGAGAAGAATAATATTTAAAGCGTCAAATGGTGTCGTCCAATGCAGATTATCATAAGAGCCCTGCTACAGATAAGAAGATTAATAAACTTGGTGATTTGCTCAATGATGATCGATTGACGTATGAAGAGCAGGCAAAACGAAGAGGAGCTCTTCCGTAGGTACTGAAAAAGTCAGGTGCATCCGAGATTATGTCATATTTCTATGCTGAGAGCGTACACCAGGATGGACAATGGGTCTGCGTGAGTGGTGGGATATTAGCCAGCAGACCGAAAAGGCAACATTAGAAAGTCAGGGAAAAGAGCTCTCATTGAGGACTCCTTTTTAGCTTGCAGCAATTTGATCGAATACTCCACATATTTGAGCGACTTGTGCTTCTATCATCTCATAATCTAGTGATTCAAGTGTAAAAATATAATCTACCTTTTCCTGAGTAATATTTTCAATAAATCCAAAATCATGCAAGGCTTCAACTATTTCATCACGAAATGAAATATTATTTCTATCAAAAAACCGAAAATTAAATCCACTCTGAAATCGAATATCTAGGGCGAATGAATGCTTATGATACTTCCAACCATCTAGATAGACACAGGGGGGGCGGTCGGATGTGCTAGGGAAATAGTCTGTAGCTATAAATGGGCGATAATGAGTTCCCTGTAACTTAAAATTAAAGAGATCGAGGCTATATAGTTCTGTATGAAACCCATTCCTCTGAGATTTGGAGAGTAGGTAAAATGTTATCTTATCCCAGCTTCGGATTTGTCTGAGTTTGCAATAATCAATATAGTCTGGATTGTGAACGAAATATCTTCTCCAGTTGTCTTCAGAATAGGTGAAAACAATCTTTTCTAGGCGTGTTTTTAGGGACTCTAGCTTTATAGAGTCTAAGAGGGATTTTAAAAACCCAGATTTGTTCTGGCTATTGAATACTTTTCTCCAATTTTCGTTTTTTGCTCGTAAAGCAGGTTCGAATGTGCAAAATGTATAATTATTTCCTTTCCCAACTCGAGGTAAATAATCTCCATATGTTAGCAAGGCTCTTTGAAAGAGGAATTCATGCTCTTCTTGAAAGCCATCAGTAAAAAGCATCATAAGCTTCTCAGAATAGTCGCTAAATTTCTGCTGATTATATTCTTCTTCTTCCATTGAAAACTTTAAAATAAACCCTAATTGCCCGTCAAAATATGGATGTTCTTCAATAAGTTTAAAGAGCTTTTCCCAGGAATCATCCTTCAGGATTAGTGAAGCTTTGAGTGATTCTTCAGTACGTTGTCTCATTAAAAAGTAATCGATGTTTTTGGCGTCGGAACTAATATACTCATATATATTATTAATATTTTCACTCAATGATTTTATTGACCTGATTGCATCCACATTATCCTTAGGAATCTCGGTCCGAGTGTTTGAAACTAGGTTGTATGTAACTCTCATCCATTTCTTGTATATATCAATATTTTCATCATCAACTGGGCCAACTTTGATGAAAAATTGCATAAGGGCATAAAATCTGATTCGTTGATGAATTGTTGCAGCTCTACCCAAGTTGATAACCGATGAGAAGTAATTTGAATCATCAACATATCGGGTGATACCATTCAATATAGAGATGAGATGATTTATTTTTTCAGGATTACTATAGATTTTGTCATAATATTCTAACAGATTATCCTTATCACTAAGTTCTGGTAGTTGTTCATTGCCTTCAATCAGAAAATTTTCTTCAGCTAGAAAATTGAGGGTGATGTTTTGAAAAAGAGTAAAAAACATTTTATCAACATTTTCAGGTTTCAATTCTTTTTCTTGGCTTGCAATTCTCCAAAAAATATCCAGCCACTTATTGTCTAGCTTTGATTTGTCTGAAGAATTTAAAAAGTATTTAGAAATGATTGCTTTTAATTGTTCAAAGGGGGTGATAGGCTTACCCCGAGCATTCATTTTAATGTAGAGTTCATCACTGAGTTTGAACTGATCTAAAGGCAGAAAATGAAAAGTGATAATTGGATTTTCGCTGCTGATTAGTTGATCGAAAATGTTTTGTTCAGTTCCTCCAAATTTCACATGAATATATTCAAGCATATTGAGCATAGAATCAACCGTAGGATCTTTTAGCCAAGATAAAAAGAACCATCTACTGTCCTTGATTCTATCCCTAATACTTTCAGTTGAATTCGGGTAGGGAATGCTTTTCTTAACCAAATGCTTACAAAAATCTTCCGCACTAGTCCGTGTCTGATATGTGAATCTAAGAAGACTATCTTGAGTCTCTTTTACAGGTATCCCTTCTTTGAGTGCCAGATACCAATGCAACAAGAATAGAGTTGTGAGTCTTTGCTGTCCATCCAAAGGCATTAAGGTTTCTTGAGCGTCAACTCTACCATATACGAAATCCAAATTAAGTGGTTCTTTAGTCAGAATGGCATCGTGAAGGTTAGATAGGAATTTTAATGCAAGCGGCTTCTCCTCTATTCTCCCCTGAGCAAAATCGCGCTGAATTTTTGGTATTTGGATGCTATAAGTGTTAATAAGCTTCCAAAATGAGTATTTAGTTATCTTCATCAGCAATCTCCGGTGGCAGATAGGGTGAAATCGTTTTTTTTAGTTCATTGAAGTAAGATTTTCTGTCTTCAGTGGTCCAACATTGAAAATCACGAGCATTTTCTGTGTAATACTTTAAGAATACATTTTTAGTGCATAAGGGAATAAATGAACCGCTTTCATCGAGTTTTTTGATGCTCCCAAGTTTTATGGGAAAAATATTATTGCTCAAAGAGGAGTTATCATCTTTTGACAAAAGTGCCATATTGTCAATGGTGTGTATGCTGAAATCATCTGAATATTCACTGAATATTTCATCCTGCAATTTGTTGAATTCCTCATCTTCGATCTTGGAAGTTGCAAACATATCTTTGATTTGAGCAAGTATCTTAGAGCTGCCTTTAATTTTCTCATAGAATTTCAGTTGCTCGTTTAGAATCAATCTTCGAAGCTCAGGAGCTTTTATGTCTTCTGAATTTTGGGCATGTATATGCTCTAAACTCCAATTCTCTTTGATGTATTTATTGAAAGGAAATCTAGTGAATTTACTATTCATTGCTGTGATAACATTAAATAGCAATAAAAGCTTCCGAAGAATTGGGTCATGCCCACTATTATTCCCACTATATGTTAATGCCATTAAATTGCTAATCCCTTTTTTAGAAAAGTCTTTCTGAAGATTAGCTTTTATTTCGTCAGCGAGGAATTCCCTAAATTCTGGTTTGGATTTATGCTCAGATGCATAGATAATCTTTTTGATACCGACATTCTGATGGATTAGGAAACCTATCAGGTGGTAAAACTGACTTTCTTGATACCATTCTTCGAAGATCCTAAAGTTGGTTTTAATTTCCTCCCAAAGATCGCTTTTCTTTATGGTTTTATTGCGAATGATTTCATTAAATACATAAAAGGTAAAATATTTATCGAGGCTTTTATCGATTTCCAGCTTACTCTCTTCAAGATATTTATCAGCAATTAGGTCAAAAATAAATTCGATTCTTGAGTGTATTTCACTGGCTTTGTTATTCAGGAAGAACCAAAAATTATTATCCTGAAGAGTATACTCAATCTGGTCCCATAGATACGCTATCTTTAGCTGGTGATTACTTCTTTGGGCCTCATCACTATCACTGCCTGTAAAGAATAAAGCTTTAATAAGTTCTGCGCTAGTGAGGGGGATTTTTCCCATATTAATTCGAGTGAAAATGTCAATGCCATCACTATTAAGATTTTTTACTTCGTACCAAATGAACTTTACATTATTTGCACCTGTAGTTGGATCTAAAAGCGCATCTAGGAACTTCCCCTTATTTACTCGTTTATTTTTAATATTTTTTTCAAACCAACTCCGGATTTTGAGAAACGCTTTGCTCATATGGTAGAAGTCAATGTTCTTAGTGTTTAGATCTATAATATGCTTTACTTTTGATTTTAGAAAATCTTCGCTGGTAGGTCTGGTCTCATATTCAATCGAATAGTTTTTATACTCATAATATGCAATCTTCATCATGTCTTCTAGATAGAGCAGTATTAGATAAACTGTCGTTAGCCGTTGTTGACCATCAATTACTTCCCATTTCTCTCCATGCTTGGAGACCACTATGGGTTGTAAACAATAGAACTCCCCATCTTGTTTTGCTTTCTTCGTTTGAAATTCTAAAATATCCTCTAGTAAATCTAGAACCTGTCGCTCTGTCCACCTATAGCCTCTTTGATAAAATGGAATGTAAAATTTCTCATCTAGTAGCTTATGTATAGGTACTATATCTAATGGTTTCATATTGTGAATTCTTTTCTCTATTTGTGCTCGGTATTATTGGAAATTAAAATAAACAAAATATTTCAATATACTATTGTCGCTCTTGAAATATGTTAGGTAGCCTTTTCAGTATATTCGAGTGAAAATCTGTTATAATCTTCTAAATAATTAAGATTTGAATCCAAAGAGGTTCTTGGGCAGTACCTTTCCTCTCATGGCCACCATTGGGATAAGAGATGAAGTATTGGAGGCTCTGTGCTAAATTCTGCTTTTGTAAGAGTTTTCTGCAAATAACTTTCAGCTTATGGGGATAGAGACACCGAAAAACATCAATGATACTGTGACTATTGTTCTGGAGACCATGTCATCTAATCAAAAGAACCAACTGCTACATATCCGTGAAGAAGATCTAATCAATCTGCATTTTGATTTTGGTATGTGGGTACGAAACCTGCTTGGTCATTGGGTTCCTCCAATAGTCGAAGGGGAGTACCCTGCACATCCTGATAATATCTCTAGTGAGATCACTGAACTCATCTGGAAGAAACTCCAAAAAACAAAATAAGCTGAGTCCTGAAATTCGCTAATAATAGGTCTAATCATGCTCATATTGGGGCTTGGACTTTTTGTACTCGTTCCACTCATGATCAAGCAACATCAGAACGAACGTCAGGACCTCCTTAGAAAATCCCCAATGAGCAATGATCATCGCTTCAAAACATAAACGAATTCTTTCAGGCATGGGATTCGTATTGAAGTGCACTCCAGGAGATACGATCATTTTTTTAAGTTCTTCATCTTCGATCTCTTCAAAAATGACCAAAATGAGTTTGTTTAGATCCAGTTCACCTAATTCTCTGATATCGTTTTCCACTGATCTCCTTTATGCTATCCCGAAACCCATGGGAATGGTGTTTTGAGTCGACCCATTTGAGAACTCCAGCTCGCAATATTTTAGCAAATCACTTTGATTGAGGATTTGCGCTTTACCACGTCGTGAAGCTGCCTCAGTTGCAGCGTTTTGGATGATGATTTTTATTTGCCCTCCAGTGAGAATGAAATCTTGGGAGAGTTTGCTGATATCGAGGTCATCGGATCGGGGGATGGTTGGAGGGAGGTGTAAGTCCCACAATTTCTTCCGCTCGTCAACTCTAGGAATTGGTAGTTCCAATTTGAGATGGAAACGGCGGCTAAAGGCAGAATCAATATTATCCTGCAGGTTGGTGGTGGCAATCATCACCCCCCGTAAACGCTCGAATCCTTCTAGAAACAAATTCTGCATGCTGTTCTGCATCTGATCCACACTGCTGCGGGTTTCAGACAGACGGGTGGAGAGAAATTGATCTGCTTCATTCAGGAGTAATACAGGAGGATTTTCCACTCGCCTTACTATTCTTTCAAAAATGGTAAAAAGCCGCTGGATATTCTTTTCACTATCACCAACCCACTTGGATTGCAGCCGGGAGATATCAGTCACAAGCAGCTTCTTTCCCAAATGCCTGGCGATAGCCCCCGACGCAAAGGTTTTTCCAGTTCCCGAAGGACCATGCAAGAGCATGAGTAAACCCTGCTCTGATTCCTTTTTCACACGCCCCACCGTTTCCATCTGACCGTCATAGAGCTTCCAGCTGGAAAGCACGGAGTGCACATTTTCATGATATCTGCTGATTGAAGTCACCATGGTGTGCTTCAGTTCCTCTGACAGAATGAGGTCTTCCATGCCATAATTGGGATCTATGAGAGTGAAAATATCATTGCCTTTCAATATCTGACTGAGACGTTCATCATCGTTAACAGGCGTGTCGAGAATGATTTGCTTCATGATGTCCGGAGCTGCTTTAACCTCACTACCACTACTTCTCAAAAACATATTTTCCGAGAGCTCAACAATACCATGGCGAACCAGGTTAGAATCAACCGCCAGATATTGACGATTTTTATACAGGTCATGTTGATCCGTGCTGATGAGCTTGACCAGTTCCTCAATGTCCACACTACTGTTGTCCAGCTCTTCCCTCACTAGGTAGGCCAGCATGGTGGTTTCATTCTCATCCAAGTCATACTCGTCCACCACATCCTGCAGGGGAAAAACTTCCTCCGTTAACTTCAGTCTTGCATCAATGCGATACTTCCATTTCATTACTTCAAGCATATCGTTGGCAGTGCTTTCATCCAGCTCCTCACCAAAGCGGGTATCCCTGAAGTCATAATAGCGGAGGTCCCGTAGTTTCTCAGTGTAGGCGAACCAATCTGACAAGTAATCCTTATTCGACTCATAAGGGATTCCCAGCTTGTCATTGACTTCTTCCGGTTCTTCCAGCAACAGGTTTACCAGGTTGTGGTGTAAGGATATATTCTCTTCCAGAAGAGAGCGTTTGGTATAACGAACCCGTCTAATGGGTTCATTGATTTCCATGGAATGAATAATGAGTTTTTTGCTGGTATACAGTATCTGCTTTTCCAGTAGGCCAATAATCAGCTCAAAGTGGTCAATGGGGTTTGAGCCTTCTGAAAGCAGACTTTCCAAAATCTCAATGGAGGTAAAATAGGGTGTCCCCAGTTTGAGCTGGGCGTACCAGATTTGTGCAATAACCAGGATTTCATCCCTGGTAAGTTTGAAACTCTTAAAATCATCACTGACAGCAAAGCTCTGACACAGTGGCTCCAGGATGTGGTCACGCTTTTTGGATGGCTTAAAATGGTTCTTGTCACAATTTGCCTTAAGCATTTCGCCAATTTGAAGTAAAACATGGTGTGGTTTGATTTGGTTTTGCAAACAATGTCCCCTTCTTCTTGTTACTAAAAGATAAGGGTCAAAGCGTCATATCATGTCGCGGGGTAGATTTTTTTCAGTAAAGTAACCTTTTTTACCATCATTTCTTTGAGTTCCTGTGGCTCCAGCACCTCAGCATACTCATTCCAGCTGAAAATCCAGCTCACTAGCTCAGGACTTAATCCTACTTGTAGCTCCACGATGAGAGTACCATCTTTTCCCTCAGAAAAGACCTGACTGGCATGCCAGTGGCGACCTTCGATATGCATGCGCACATCTCCAGAAAATGAAATCTTGACTGCCTGGGCATCCCCACTGAACAGACCGAATTTCTTCTTCCAATACAGCTCTGGATCAAAAAGAGGTTCATCGGGATGAATCTCATCCAGCTGTTTGAATTTCTTGATCCTTTGAATGGCCAATAATCTGAACTTTTCAAATCTGCGGATATAGACCACCACATATAAGCCGCCCTTAAAATACACGATCCGTCGAGGCTCTATATAGAAATTTTTTATTTCTCCCTGGTAGGCATTGAAATAGGACACAAAGCACTTCTTTTTTTGCATGATGGCGTTGATGATTTGAGTTATCACCTCATCATACCCGGAATAGTCAAATAATCCAGCGGTGTAGTTCTCATACAGATCTTCCGGTGCCACTTCTTCGGTTTCAAGAAAGACATGTTCAGGGACAATCTGTTCGATTTTCTCCAGCAGGGAGTCGATTTCATCAGAAAAGTCGGTATTGCGGAATATCTTCAGGTTCTCTTTCAACATGTGAGCTGCCAGGTATTCATTCAAACCCAGGGTTTGGGGGATAAATGATTTGAAATGGTGATCCAGAAACCACTCATTCTCATTGGCTGTGGTTTTCCGTGAACGGATGGGGATTCCTGCCTCAACAATCCGGTTCAGGTCCCGCTGGAGGGTCCGCAAAGAAACCAGATTATCAAAACGCCGGGATAAAGCGGCTGTAGTGAGTCTGGATCCTGAGCTGAGGATGGAAATAATTTTCAGGACGCGTTCGATCTGTCTGACTTCGGACATGGTATGGGAATATAGTTTAATAAGTCACATCCTGTCGTATTAATTATGCACCATAGTTACCCTGTTCATTTCTCTTGAAAACTGAGATTCTCAAAAGATGCGAAGCGATCAATAAAGCCTACTCGGGCGACACCAGTTGGACCATTACGATGCTTGGCAACAATGAGCTCAGCAATGCCTTCCTGAGTATTCCCATTTTCATCAGTGACACCGTATTTCTCTGGTCGATAAATAAACATGACGATATCTGCATCCTGCTCAATGGAACCCGACTCCCTCAAATCAGATAAAACGGGTCGACCATCACCGCCTCTGGTTTCCACGGCTCTCGACAATTGGGATAGGGCAATAATGGGAATATCCAGATCTTTTGCCAAAACCTTCAACTGTCTTGAGATCTGACTGATCTCCTGCTGGCGATTTTCATATTTTTTACCTCCTGTGAGAAGCTGGAGATAATCCACGATAATCACATCCAGATCCATGAGTTGTTTTAATGACTTGGCTCGTCCCTTCAGCTCAAAGATGTTCATATTAGCAGTATCGTTGAGGTATAAATTCGCCTCAGTAAATTGGGTGACGGTATTGGTCAGACGCGGCCACAACTGAGGAGGAAGCTTGCCCTTTCTCACCAGATTGGCATCCACCCTGGCCTGGCTGCACAGAATTCTCATGGCGAGTTGCCCCTGAGACATTTCCAGAGAGAATACTGCCACAGATTTCCCATGTTTGATGGTCATGTTGGCAGCCGCGGAGAGGGCAAAGGCCGTCTTGCCCATGGAAGGACGGGCTGCGATGATGATGAGATCCGACTTCTGGAAGCCTGATATCAAATTGTCCAGGGTCTGAAATCCCGAAGGAACACCTTGGATTGAATCGGGGTTCTTATGGATCTCATCTACTTTTTTGAAGGCTTCATCCAGGACGGGTCTCAGGTGGGTAAAGCCATCGGTTTTGAATAGACTTTTGGAGAGTTCCATGACTTCAGACTGAGCATCACCCAGAAGTTTGCTTAACTCTAGCTGAGGTTTATATGATTCTATAAGCAGCCCATTAGAAAGGGTGATAATCCCCCTTAGAATGGAATCATCTTTGACCAGTCTGGCATAATTCCTGGCATGAGCGGTGGCCGGGATATCATCTGTGAGCGCTGAGATGGCGCTGGCACCTCCACAGGCTTTCAACATCTCACTTTGTTTGAGATGCTCAACCAGACCGATCTGATCCAGCACCCCTGCTTTCTGGTACAGAGTTAAAGACTCCCTGTAAATGACCTGATGACTCGTTTTGAAAAAATCATGCTCCTCAAGGATGCCTGATACAGGCTGAATGGAACTATTGTCCAGGAGCATGGCTCCCAGCACACTTTTTTCAGCTTCTGGATTGTGCGGTAACACGCGCTGGTTGAATGATGACTGGTTCATAATGACCTCCTCACAAAGAATAAATGTCATTACGACACCATGTGACGTATCAGCGATTATTTTTATTGCAGGAATAGGAAGGGATAAACCTCTAGTGCAGAAATACTCAGCTCTTATATTCGCCACACGAATCACCCAATATTACGAGCTGTTTGTTTCGATCACAGGGGGAATGATCCTAAATAGAATTGAACGTTCATTTTTAAAAATGAGCTATGACCAGAAAGCAGGAGCATCATCGATACCTTCTCAGGAATGAAAGTTCAACCGGAACGGGAAAAACGGGCCATGACTAAGCTCTGGAAAGAGCGTGAAAAGCAAATTGACAGAGTCGTGGAAAACACTTCGGGCATGTATGGAGACTTTAAAGGTGTGATCGGTGCCGCTTTAAAAGATATCGACACCCTGGAATTGAGTGATGGTCTTGAGGACGAGGATACAGATGAGTAAACACCCCAGATACCTCACCAAATCACGCTTCAAGTCGGCGCTGGAATGTCCCACCAAGCTGTACTATTATGGTAAAAAAGAATACGCTAATCTGATGAATGATGATGACTTCATGCAAGCCCTGTGTGAAGGCGGTTATCAGGTGGGGGAGTTGGCCAAATATTACTTCCCTGGGGGGCACGACGTCAAATCCCTGGCCTATGATGAGTCTCTGGATGAAACCTACGAACTCCTCGAGCAGGAGAATGTGATCATCTATGAAGCCGCTATCCAGTATGAACACACCTTCATCAGGGCTGATGTGTTAAAAAAGGTTGGCAAGCGTATAGAGCTGATTGAAGTGAAGGCCAAATCATTCAAAGGCAGGGATGAATTTTTTACAACCAAGGGCGATTTTATTTCCAGGCCCTGGTATCCTTATCTCGCTGATGTGGCTTTCCAGACCTGGGTCATGGAACATGCCTTTCCCGATCATGAAATTGTGCCCTTTCTCATGCTTACCGATAAGAACAAGAAATCTACGGTGGATGGTTTAAATCAGCTCTTTAGGATCCAGAGGGATGAGCGAGATCGTATCGAAGTTTTTCCTGCCAGGGAGATCACACCTGAAAATATGGGCGAACCCATCCAGGCTCAGGTGAATGTCTCAGAGTTTGTGCAAAAGATCCTGGGAGGTGAAGCCTTTCCCCAGCTTAAAAAGTCCACTGAGGAGCTCAAGAGTTTTGAAGCCCGTATCCAGGAATATGGGAAATATTATACTAGGGATAAACGCTACCCCATTGTCACAGGACCCAAATGCAAGGGTTGCGAATACAAGAATACCAGGCAAGGGGAGCTAAAAAGCGGCTTTAATGAATGTATGCGAGACTCATTAGGGTCCAGATTCGATCCCGCTGCCCCCAGCATCTTTGATATCTGGAATTTTCGAAAATCACCCGCTCTCATGGAGCAGAATGTCTTTTCACTTCAGGAGTTACAGAATCTACCAAATTACGATGTCTACCTGAATGACCGACAACTCATGCAGGTGGATCTGACCCTGGCGGATGAAAAGTCTGAAGTGATAGCCCCTGAACTCCGCAATGAAATGAACTCTTGGGTCTTCCCGCTGCACTTTATTGATTTTGAAACCTCCATGGTGGCTCTGCCCTTTACTAAAGGAAGAAAGCCCTATGAGCAGACTGCTTTTCAGTTTTCAGCTCATACGTTGCATAAAGATGGACGTATGGAGCATCATGAGTGGATTGATGACAAGCGGGGTGAATTTCCCAACTTTGAATTTGTGCGTCAGCTCAAAAAGGTGCTGGAAAATGACGAGGGCACCATCTTCAGATATGCGGCTCATGAGAATACGGTTTTAAATCAGATCAAGCAGCAGATGCTGGATGATGATGAAGCCGGATATGGGAATCTCATCGAGTGGATTGAAACCATCACGGAGTGGAAGGATGGCAAGCTCAAAGTGCCTGGGCCTCGCATCATGGTGGATATGCTCCAACTCGTGCGGAACTATTATTATCATCCCGACATGAAGGGCTCCAACTCCATTAAGGCTGTGTTACCGGCAGTTATGGCAGCAGGGGACTCCATCAAGGAGAAATACTCAAAACCGCTGGGATTTGGGACCCATCTCAAAGGTCGCGTGCTTTATGAATTGGATGCCGACACAGGTAAACCCACCAATCCATATTATTTGCTCCCCAGTCAGTATGGGGATCTGGATTTGAGTCAGGATGAACTGATTCTGGAAGACGCGGAAATCCAAGAGGGTGGCGCTGCTCTGATTGCTTACGCCAAGATACAGTTCACCGACATGACTGATGAGGAAAGGGAAGCTCTTCGGAAAGCCCTGCTCCAGTATTGTGAGTTGGATACATTGGCTATGGTGATGATATACGAACATTGGCTTGACAGAATGGGTGATAGCTGAGATGACTCACCAACTTCATGAGAACATCATTTATGAGGGTAGAGATCTGAGTATGACAACTTGCCCCGGGGTTCCTTTGGATCACCCCAGGGTAATAGAGCTGACAGATAAAGATCTTTTCACCGCAGGTCAGCCGCGGGTGGTCTCCTCCAATTGTTGGAGGGGGTATTTAGGTTTTTGGGAAATCAAGGACGGACGGCTCTATCTAATTAAGGTTGAGCGAGATCTGAAGCTGGATGGGCTAGAGCCCCTTTTCGCTAATTGGGTTATCGAGGAATTGCATATCATCATCAATCCTGCTTTTGAAGGACTGCGGGCAGGACTTCATGGTGGAGAGAAAATTCATAAGGTGGAGATTAAAAATGGGGTTGTCATCGGGGTGTATCCATGATAGCACAAGTTTATGGGAAAGATCCGTTACCATGAAAAGCGTCTGCGTCTGGCTTCTTGTCCCGATTATTCTCCTGATCACCCCCGGATCAGGATGCTCTCGGATGAAGAAATTTGCAGGGATTCATTGGGTCTGTGAGCATTAACGAGGGAAGAGGGAAGTTGTATCTTGCCAAACTGGAGGGGCGCTTTCAATTGTTAGGCATGGACGCCATCTTTGCAGAGTGGTTCACTAGTGAATTATGCATCATACAGGGCAGAATGTTCACGTAAATGATATGTTCAAATCCATTGTTACAAATATTCTTTCAGTTTGAAGCAAAGACGTAGACGAATAAATTTGGGACAGATAAAGAATATCTAATCCACAAGCAGGGAATGAAAATGAGTTATATAGAAGATCAACGAAAAAGAGCAGTAAGTCAGAGAGATCAAATATTTCGGGATCCAGGTGACGGGGTTTATAGAGATAAGAAGAGAGAATTTGTACTCAAGGATCCAAAGTTAAATCTTTGGGCGGGTATTCGAGAAGATGCCATCGACTACTTTAAGAGGAATGAAATAGTATGGTGGTCAGGTTCCGATATTCCACCTGGTCATCTTTTATCTTCTCAGATTGCATGTGTGAATCATTTATTCCCTCTTAGGCAAAGAGCGGATTTAGCTCTTAACTTTCTAAACCATATATCTGAAGATTTTGTTGATGTTGCAATATTAGATGATGGCTTTGTAGAATTTGAGGTCAATGGTGCAGATAATTACCTTAATGAACGTTCTCATCAGAGAGGTGCCAACAGCACATCAATTGATGCTGTCATGGTGGGAATTAAGTCAGATGGAAGTAGAGTCCTGGTAGGTATTGAATGGAAATATACAGAGTCTTATCCAAGTGAGTCAAAATATGTCCCTCAAAGATATGAAAGATACAATCCTCTATTATTGTTACCAAACAGTCCCATTGAAATCCATGAACCGGAGGTATTGTACTACGAGCCTTATTATCAATTAATGAGGCAAGCCCTGCTACTAGCAGGAATGGTGAAAGCAAATGAATATAGATGCACTTCATTCATCCATTTGCATGTTGTACCAATAGAGAACGGTGAATTGCGAGATAGAAACCCCTCTCCTGGCCTAGAAGGAGATGATATGTCTCTAGCTTGGAAAAGTGTTTTGAAAAACACAGGGCAGTATCAAATTCAAGCTCCAGAATTGCTTTTCTCTGAAATTAAAAAATGTACTGATTCTGCAACTTTATACAAGTATCTCAAAAATCGGTATTGGTAATCTAATTACTTTTTAAACATCTACTCAAATGAGCTGCTGAGGGTTAAGAATGGCTGATTTAAAATTAAACGATCAACAACGTACAGCGGTAGAAAGAACTGAAGGCCCCGTATTAATAATTGCTGGCCCTGGATCTGGTAAGACATTCACACTTGTAGAGCGAGTCGTTCATTTAATTATGAAGAAAAAAGTGGAACCTGAACAAATATTGGTCTCCACTTTTACTGAAAAGGCCGCTGCTGAGCTTATCACTCGTATCTCTGATAGATTATTAACTGAGAAAGTGAAAGTGAATCTTCATGAAATGTATATTGGTACACTTCATTCAATTTGCCTGAGAATGCTGGATGAACATCGGGAATTCACACGCCTAAAACGGAATTACACGGTTTTTGATCAATTCGATCAATCATACTTTCTTTTTCAAAAAATTAAAGAGTTTCAAGCGATTGAAGGCAGCGAACTTATCCTGGGGAGGAAGGATTCACACCGATGGTATCAATCTGAGAATCTTGTTAAGTGGATTAACAAGGTTAGTGAAGAATTGCTTGATGTTCAAACGTTGATAGACTCAGATATTGAAGATGTGAGTGCTCTTGGAAAATGCTATCAGAAATATCAGGAGTTGTTGGAAAGCGAGAATGCGCTAGATTTTTCAACAATCCAATATGAAGCATATAAGGTCCTAAATGAGCAGGATAATATTGCTGAACAATACCGCAATCAACTACGCTACTTAATGATTGATGAATATCAAGATACGAATACCGTACAAGAGGCGATTCTTTTCAAAATCTTAAATAAGGATAAAAATCTCTGTGTGGTTGGTGATGATGACCAAGGTCTTTATCGATTTCGGGGAGCAACAATTCGTAATATTCTTGAATTCCCTTCAAAATTTGAGCGTGGAGAATGTTTACCTATCGAGATGAGAACTAACTATCGATCGCATTCGGGTATCATAGACTTTTACAACGACTGGATGGAGCAACTTGAGTGGGAAGCTGATGGCGTTAATTTTCGTTTCCCAAAGGTCGTTGAACCACCGAAGAGCAAAAAGTTTGATAAATATTCATCCGTCATCAAAGTGTCGAGTTCAAAGGATTTTGAAAGTTGGTGTGAGGAGGTCTTCCTCTTTCTGAAATTTCTCCAGAAATCAGGAAAGTTGACGGATTGGAATCAAGTAGCATTTTTGTTTCGGTCAGTGAAGCATAAGAATGTTCGGGACTTATCAGACTTTCTTGAGAAAAAGGGAATCCCTGTATATTCACCCAGGTCTAACATGTTCTTTGACAGGGAAGAAACCAAACTGATGATTGGTGCTCTGATATTCCTGTTCCCCCAATTTCCTGACGTTAGAGAAAAATTTCTGACAAAGCCTCTATCAATTTGGGGTTATTATGACGAAGAATGCCTTGAATCTTTCGTTGATGAAGTTGTGAAAAAGGAGAACGCATCTCTGTTACAATGGACACGTCACCGGGCGAATGATCATCGATTAATGGCTGATTCAATGAATTATGCCTTCAGTGGTCTGTTTTATGAGTTACTTCAATTTCCTCTTTTCAGCCGATTCCTAGAAGAGGATAATCCGTCTGGTGTAAAAGATAGCAGACCGATCAGAAACTTAGCCCTGCTTTCCCAACTCCTCGTCAAGTTTGAATATCTATACCATATCACAATTTTCACTAAAGACAATCTTGACCGACTGTTATGGAGTTTCTTTAATCACTTCTTACGGTTCTTAAAAGAGGGTGGGATTAGTGAATACGAGAGTGCTGAGGATTATGCACCTTCAGGTTGTGTCTCGTTTATGACAATTCATCAATCCAAAGGACTTGAATTTCCAGTTGTACTTACAGACTCTCTTCAGGCTGTTCCCAGAAAGCAATATTCAGTCTTGGATGAAGTTCTTCAAAACCAGTTTTATCACAAACCACCCTTTGAACCGCTTGTGATGATGAAATCTTTCGATTTTTGGAGACTATACTATACTGCATTCTCACGAGCGCAAAACATTCTTGGGCTTACCACATTTGAACATGATGGACACCAGAGATCGCCTTCCAAATATCTTAAAGACAGTTATAAGACATTACCGGATTGGAAACTGGAAAAACATGGACTAAAGGAAGTGAATCTCGAAGAAATTGGAAGTGTGAAAATTAAAAAGGAATATAGCTTCACATCCCATATCACTCTTTATGAGAATTGCCCACAACAGTACAAGTTTTTTAAAGAGTATGAGTTTTCCCCTGTACGACAGGCTGCAATGTTATTCGGTTTGTTGGTTCATGAAACAATCGAGGACGTACATAAAGCTGTGCTACGTGGCGAAGAGTCTTCTGTCACTGAGGATCGTATCAATTCTTGGTTCGATTTAAATTATTCCAATTTGTCCAAGAGTAATCGCCAATATTTGGCCGAAAGTCAAAAAACAGCTGCGCTGAACCAAGTGTTACGATACTCGAAGCGGCATGAAAATGATTGGGATAAGATACTAGAGGCGGAAGTTGATGTTTCTCTGGTAAAGGAAAATTATATATTGAAGGGTAAAATCGATCTAATTCGCGGAAAAAATGGTACTGTCGAAATTGTCGATTTTAAGTCCCAGAAGAAACCCGACATGGTCAATGACAAAGGGATGTTAGAGCAGTACCGCAGACAATTAGAAATATATGCCCATATTGTTGAGGAGCGTGAAAAAATATCCGTCTCTAAACTGCATCTCTATTATACCGGAGAGGAATCGGGTTCTCCATATGTGAGCTTTGATAAAGACAGTGACCATATTAGTGAAACTATAGAAACATTTGATAAAGTTGTCAGGAATATTGAGGAGTGTAAATTTGCCTTGATCCAAAGACCTGAAAAGTTGTGTGGGACATGTGATATGCAATCCTACTGTAATGTTAAGAATTGAAGGATCATAATATGAGTAGCGAAAAGACGATAGATCTATTTGAATTTGAGCCTATAAAAGGTTATCCCCGACTTCATTGGCAGGGGAAAAGACCTTTTTCATCCGCGCAATATTTTCCTGCACAAAAGACTGAATCTTTCGGCAGGCCATCAGACAATTGGATGAATAAAATATTTTGGGGGGACAACCTCCAGGTAATGAGTCACTTATTAAAAACTTATAGGGGACGCATTGATCTAGTCTATATCGATCCACCTTTCGATAGTGCAGCAGACTATCGAAAAAAGATCGAATTGCGAAGACAAATTGTTCGAAATGATCAAAATACGTTTGAAGAGAAACAGTACTCGGATATGTGGATTAACGATGAGTATCTCCAATTCATTTACAATAGAATAGTACTAATTCGGGAATTAATGGCTTCACATGCAACAATTTATTTCCATTGTGATACTCACAAGAGTCACCAGTTAAGATGTATACTCGATGAAGTATTTGGAGAGAATAATTTTGTTAACGAGATTATTAGAGAAAAATGCAACCCTAAGAACTATACTCGCAATCAATTTGGAAATATCCACGATACAATATTCGTTTATGTTAAGAATCGAGAGTCTCAAATTTGGAATAAGCCATATTTAACAAGAACAAAGGAAGCGATTCTTAATGATTTCCCTATAATTGAGGATGGTACAAAAAGAAGATATAAAACTCGCCCTATCCACGCACCTGGGATCAGAAATGGTAAGACAGGGGGGGAATGGAAGGGGATGGACCCACCAGCCGGTAAGCATTGGCAATATTTACCTTCTAAACTGGACGCATTTGACGAGGAAGGTAAAATTGAATGGAGCTCAACTGGTAATCCTCGATTAAAAGTATATGCTGATGAGAGTCCTGGAGTTTTTATCCAGGATATTTGGCTTGAGATGAAGGATAGTCCAAAACTAAACTATCCGACGGAGAAAAATGAAAAACTCCTCCATCGCATAATCGAAGCATCGTCAAAGCGTGGCGATATTGTATTTGATTGCTTTATGGGTTCAGGTACAACTCAAGCAGCCGCAATGAAACTTGGGCGTAAATTTATTGGTGCAGACATCAATTTGGGATCTATCCAAACTACCTCCCATAGATTGATTAATTGTGTAAAAGATATTCAGACGCAGCAATTGGAACTTGATCAAGATAAAAGTTCAGCGACATTATTTACTGGATTTGAAGTATACAATGTTAATAATTACAATATCTTTCGAAATGAAATTGAGGCAAAAGAATTACTCATAGAGGCATTGGAAATACAACCACTAGTTAATCGAAATCTTTATGATGGTGAAAAAGATGGTCGAATGGTAATAATTATGCCCATTAATCGCATAGCAACCAGGGCTGATCTTAACCAACTAATAACTGGATTTGACAGGAAGACGTATGATAAACGTAGGGACGAAAATCCCAACCAGCCGGTGGAGAAAATCACACTCGTATGTATGGGACACGAGCCTGATCTCGCAGCCTATTTAAAGCGAGAGGTCGAATACAGCATAGATGTTGAGGTAGTGGATATTCTTCGGGATAATTCGGAACTCAGCTTCAAACGTGATTCAGAGGCTGATGTTCAGGTTAAGCGTGCAATACTTAGTGTCAAAACTTTCTATCCGATGAACCTGCTCCAGAAGTTAAGCATCCTGAAGGAAGAAGTGGAAGAATGGCGTGAGTTAGTTGATAGTATAATGATTGACTGGAATTATGATGGCGAAGTCCTCCGACCCGAAGTCATAGACGTCCCGAAGAAAGACAATTTTGTTAAGGGTGAATACGACGTTCCTAAAAAGTCTTCAAAAATACGCATAAAAATTACTGACATACTTTCCGAGTCGTTCGAGATGGATGTGACCAATGGCTAAGTTCGACCTCGATTTCGCCTTTTTCGAATACCTGTGGCTGTTCTACAAACAGAACAAAAAGGAAATACGGCGCACTTATAAGCAACCCACCAAGAAATATTTAGACTACAATAACCCAGACCTACGTGAAGCATATTTGCGTGTCCCGCAATTTGAGGCTCTTGAGCTGTATGTCTTCCTAAAGGAGTACTTAGATAATGAGCTGATGCACAAAATCTTCGACGGTTGGCATAAGAAGGCATCAAAATTCAAAAAGCGCACAGATGCAGGACTCCAAGGTGAGCAGGTCGACGCGTTCGGCAATATTGATGCCCAAGCATATACTCAAGTTTTTAAACAAATGAAGGCTTTTGGCCAACATTATCCAAACTACATCTATGCGCTTTCTATGGGAACGGGTAAGACTATCTTGATGGCCACCTGTATCTTTTATGAGTTTATCGTGGCTAACAAGTATCCTGACGACGTTCGTTTCTGTCATAATGCCCTCGTATTTGCGCCTGATAAGACAGTGTTACAGTCACTGAAAGAGATCCAAACATTCGAGATGACTAAGGTCGTGCCGCCAGAATATTTTTCATGGTTGAATGCACACCTTCAATATCACTTTCTTGACGATGCTGGATTAACGCTCAATACGATGGATCGATCCAAGTTTAATATCATCATTTCGAATACCCAAAAGATCATCCTGAAGCAGAAGTCCAAAATCCCTAGTGCCCAAGAAAAACTATACATGGACACTAAATCGTCATATAAATCCACTGGGATTTATGCGAAAGCAACTGAGCTATATGGTGTAGAGTCAATTGCCAGCGAAGTTGAATTAACCGTTAATAATAGGTTTCAGAAAATCATTCGACTAGAGCAACTAGGAATCTATGTGGATGAAGCCCACCATGCATTCGGAACTATGCTGGGGAAGGATATGGGCATCAAAACTACAAAGACCTCCCTGCGGGTAACAATCAATGAAATTGCTCGAAATATAAAGGCAGCTGGATCCCAAGTTGTAGCCTGTTATAATTATACAGGCACACCGTACATAGGAAGGCATGTACTCCCTGAGGTGGTATATTCGTATGGTCTGCAAAAGGCTATCAATAAAACCTACCTAAAAAAGGTGGCAGTCCATGATTATACTGATCCAAAGTCAAAGGAATTTGTCACGCTAGTAGTCAAGGACTTCTGGGACAAATTCGGAGAGAACCGCTACGAAGGCATGCTGCCTAAATTGGCTATTTTCGCTCCAACGGTCGCAGAACTTAACACAAAATTGCGACTAATCGTGGAGGATGTCCTCTTAGACCTAGGGATTGGCACAGATAAAATTCTGGTGAATGTCGGGGATGAGAAGATTACCTCAAACGATGATCTCAGGGAATTCAATAGGCTTGATACAGCTGGGTCTAACAAGCAATTTATCCTTCTTGTCAACAAGGGGCGGGAGGGGTGGAACTGTCGGTCTCTTTTTGGGGTTGCTCTATACCGTAAACCCAAATCCAAGATTTTCGTCCTGCAGGCGACGATGAGGTGCTTGAGGGCAATTGGAGATGTGCAAGAGACTGGCCAAGTATACCTATCTGAGGAGAATAAGCAAATTCTGCATGATGAACTCAGAAAAAACTACCGGATGTCGGGCAATGATCTCACATCAGCCGGTACAACGAAAGTGCCCTATAAGATTCGAATGATTCCGCCACGAGTATCAGTTTCCCTAAAACGTGTGAAACGTCTCTATTCGATGAAGGATTTGGATCCTGGGAGGAACATTCCACTTGAGCTTGGAAAGGCGGACCTGGACCGATATATAATTCTTCATAAGGAATATGATTCTCTTGATGCGACCAAAGTCAAAGCCATTGATGATGTGAGCTACATTCGCGAGCAGAAGAAATACAGCCAGTTGACGCTTGTAGCTGAGATAGCTAGGTATCTCAATCGACGACCCCTTGAGATTGAACAGATCCTGAAAAATACTCAAGAGGACATCCTTGGCATTCTCAATTATATAAACAAGCACAATGAGTTGCTCTATGATTGGGTGATACCCAAGCTTTTTACAAAGCTCTACGAGATTAATGAATATGAAAAGGAAGAAGAGGAAGAAGTCGCATTGGTGAAATGGTCAGAGAATGAGGAAGTTACCTTCTTGGCTAAATCACATCTTGTCATGTCAAAAGATGATTGGAATGTTACGTTGTCAAACAAGCAAAGTTTCCACATATCACCCTATTGCTTTGACTCTATCCCGGAGAAAAAGCTGTTCACGGATTTGCTGGGTGAAGACAAAGTGAAGGCGATATACTTTACTGGAATGCTCACACACGGCCAATCTGATTTCTATATTCAATATATTGATCCCGAAACACACTCAATTCGTTCATACTACCCTGATTTTCTAGTGCAGCAATCAGATGACAGCTGGGTTATTATTGAGGTAAAGGGAGATAATAAAATCGATGATCCGATAGTTAAAGCCAAATCTGATGCAGCTTCAAAAATTGCAGATAGAAGCAAAATGCGTTATGAGATTATAAAGGGATCTGATGCTAATGCTGGTAGGTACCATAATATTTTGGGGTGGTGACTCAAATTCACCCAAGTTTGAAGAGTTGGACTTGAACACAATGATGAATACCTAGTTCAAAACATCAAACCGGCTATGAAAATTAGTTGTGGATTCCGATCTCATCCTACTTGGTGGGTAAAAATAGCACCAATTTCATTTATAGTGAGAAATTAGATATTGAGACCTATAAGCTAGATTAACCAGAGCAGAATGAATATTAATAATAATACACTTTTTGCGTGCGATGCACTTACTCTCATGGAGCATTTACCATCAGACACAGTAACACTTGTTTATCTAGACCCTCCATGGAATATTCGTTCCGATTTTAACTTTGGACCAGGTTCATCTACAAATTATTCAGATGAATCTTATTCATCTCTCATTTCAAAAGTAATCCAACAATCTCATAGAGTTCTAACTGATAATGGTAGCCTTGTTGTGCATTACTCGCCTCACGCAAAATTGGATATTCGATTACTCTTGAATCAAGTCTTTGGGAAAAAAGCCGAATATGAAATTTTGTGGGAAAAGAAAACCATTCAGAACATGCCAAAAAAGGGGCCAAAAGTTGATAGCGACATCATCTTGGTTTATGCCAAATCAGATCACCCAATTTATAACCCCATTCTTCGTCCTCTAACTCCTCAAGAAACTAGCAGATATGCATTGGAGGATGGCAAGGGACCGTTTTTTGCATCTGATTTAACCATGCCCCTTGTCCGCTCTTCTAATCAATTTGTTTGGAGAAATTTTAATCTAGAAGAGGGTAGATCATGGCGGTATTCCTTCGATAAACTTGAAAAAATGGTTTTGGAGGATAAGATATACTTTCCATCTGGCAGAGGTTTGCCACGGATAAAAAGATATCTAAGTGAAAATCCCGGAGTTGAGATTGGTCTGACTTGGAGTGATATACCATCTCGATTATCTCGTGAAGAACAATTTAAATACCCATTTCAAATACCCCTCATATTAATGGAACGCATTATACAGCTTGCGTCATTCGAGGGGAATAGGGTCCTGGATCCATTCTGTGGTTCTGGTACAACGCTGATCGCAGCTCAAAAGCTTGGTCGGTTATGGTGGGGGGCTGATGATTCTAATGAGGCAACTTCAATCACGATTGGACGACTAGACGCAGCTTTTGGGTTACAATCTTTTATAGACTATCAAGTACACTCTGCATCTGATTTGGCCAAAATCCCAATTAATGAATTGGTATACCGGGAAGTCTTAACGGATGTGGATCAAATTCCCGAGCTACAGCAACAAATATCCACAATGATGGATCATTTCCTTTCTCTAAAAAAAAGGATGAATATTACTCAAGATAATGGAGAGAATGTTGAGGAAGCTATTCAGGAGATGGAGCATTGGATCACCACATCAATAGCTAATCAAGTACACTCTGTGGATAATTATATTGAAAATGTACGCACTTGGCTAATCGACTGGAGTAAGTTAGAAAAAGCTAGCCAGTCATTTTTACCTCAAGCTGAGCTTCTTTATGAACATATTGGTCTTACGAGAGCACCAGATTATTCTCCTTTTATTATTCAGTATTGTAGGGCTTTTGAAAATGAGCTGCTTGTAAAACTTTTCGCAGCGTTCACTGATTTTATACACGATACAATTCCAGATATAGCTAAATTTGTGTCTAAAGATCTAGAAGATAACAAGACTAAACAATTTGCTGATTCTCTTCAAAAGAGAAGAGTGGAGTATACCCTAGGATCAATGAATTTTATAATGAGTATGATCAAAAAGGGGGGGAGGACGTTAAAAAGAAGTGCTGTTTTGCAAGAATTTAGAAAATTTACAATTCAGTATTTCGGGGAAAACATAGTCGAAAAATCTTATCTTGAACAAATTAATAAGATTAACAAAGATTATCGTTGCAAAGCAGCACATCCACATATTTTAGACATAGAAATTGCCCAAAGGTGTCGTGATGCAATTCGGTCCTGTCTGAATGAGTTAATTATGAATTATGATAGTCAATGAGGAAGGGAGCTATATGAGCATAACATATTTTAAACCTGAAATAGTTTCATTGAAAAGTCATGCCGAGATAAATGAGAAATGGCTTCAGCGAGAAATTGCCAGCGATCCGACCATTCTTCGGCTTGGAGATTTAATATTAAAGGACGAGGAAAGAATTCAACCAACCTCGGGTAGACTAGATCTACTCCTTCAGGATCCAGAAAGCTTGCGACGTTATGAGGTTGAAATCCAACTTGGCCGAACAGATGAATCCCACATTATTAGAACATTAGAGTATTGGGATATAGAAAGAAGGCGATATCCTCAGTATGATCATTGCGCAGTGATAATTGCTGAAGATATCACGTCTCGATTTCTTAATGTCATCAGTCTATTTAACGGCTTTATCCCTCTAGTTGCTTTGCAGCTACAGGCCATAAAAGTTGACGGAAAAATTGGGTTGCTATTTACCAAGGTTCTTGATGAGTTACCCTTGGGTCTAGAGGACGAAGATGAAATCCAGGAAGTAACTGATCGCAATTTCTGGGAAGAACAGCGAGGAACCAAGAAGACAGTAAAATTAGTCGACATTATGCTTGGCCTTGTACACAAAATTGATCCTGAATATGAGTTGAAGTATAATAAATTCTATATCGGACTGGCAAAAGATGGGAAAGCTGACAACATAGTAAGGTTTCGGCCACAAAAATCTGCGCTTCGCTTCCAAGTAAATATCGATGAAAGTGAAGAAGTGAACCAAAAATTGGAGGATGCTGGAATTGATGTTTTGGATTATGACAGAAAATGGAAGCAATATAGAATCAAGCTCACCGAGCAAGAGATCAGGGATCATGAAGATTTATTGATCGAGCTAATGCAAGCTTCATACAATTCACGTCATTAACTCTACCTGATTTTATCTAATGTTACTTCATACTCCAGCACGATTTGACTATGCCTCTATTTTACCATTTTCTAAAGGGTTGCTTGAAGTAAGAGAAGCGCCTGATTTAACGCTTGATTTTTCCAAGACACAATTCACTAAGCCTATCGCAATTCTCACGATTGGTTGCAAAATAAAGTCACTCCTCGAGTATAGGAAGTCTGCTGGATTTCAAACAAATATTGAGGGCTTATCAGAACTCATACCCGCGCATTCTTATTTGGGTCATTTAGGCTTTTTCAACTTCATTGATGTCCCTTTTGGAAAATCTGTTGGCCAGGCAAGGGGTAATGATAGGTACATCCCGATCACAAGGCTATCACATTCAGAGTTACTGCTAGAGACTAGTCCACCATACAAGCTATTGCGCCATGTAATCATGGAAGAGGCTGAGAAATTGGCTGCTGTGCTATCGCCTAGGGAGGCAGATGAGAATTCAACGATTACGCTAGCCTATGCAATACGTGAAATAATCAGGAATGTATTTGAGCACTCAAAAGCCAATGAAACATATATCTGTGGCCAAAGATGGACCAATGGGCGGGTTGAAATAGGGATTATTGATCGAGGGATTGGCATCCTTAACAGTTTGGAAAACGCATTTGATCTTAACAACTCGGCAGAAGCGCTTGAATTAGCCATTGAACCGGCCATATCCAGGACAACAGGGTCTAAGGGGGATAAAAACGAGCATGGAAACTCAGGGTATGGACTCTATGTGCTGTCTCGATTGGGGTTAGAGTATGGCAAGTTTCTATTAGGTAGTGGCGATGGGTGTTTGCGGATGGATAAAAAGGGGACAGCTGTTGATGACTTTATGTACAACGGCACTGTTGTGGGGCTTCGCTTAAATTCCAATCCTGCAGATTTTGGAACAGATTTGGATGCAATATTACAAGGTGGTGAAATGGAAGCTTACATGATGGGCCGGGCTGTTAAACCTTCCTCCGGAACAAAGGAAATCCCACTTTCCAAACGGAAGTGATATACTTGAAAGCTGACAGGCTTATAAAATACTAGGATGAAAATATGCAAAAGATTGAGATTAAGAACAGACGTGATTTAGAAATATTTTGTCCATTCTGTGGTGTGAAAGTAATTGCATCAGATGGCATAAAACAATGTGAGCATGTCATTTTTCACGCCAACGACTACGGGTTTGAATATGTCAGTGTGGGTATTGGATTTGATGTAAAAGTAGAGCTAGAAGATATGAGTGTTGATGAATACACAGATAATCTTGAAATTGAAAATGCCTTTAAATTTGCTATTTATGATCCTGCACCTGGATCTTTTGGCGGATATATAGGGTTTCGAAATAATTAGCCTCTTGAAGAGTCGTAAATTAGTTCTAAAAGTATTGATAAGAAGATGAGGAGCTGTATGGATTCCATGAAAATATTATCAACAATCCAAAGAGAGATTAAGGTTAGGGGTAATGTACAGGTCCCCGATCACAAAAAATTTGGATATGTCAGGGAAACTCCTTCCGCTATTGTTGTTTCAAGGGAAGACGGTCTAGATACCCCCGTTTATCTGACTGATATACTAACCGGAATAGAAGCTGCAAAGTCTGATTCTAATGTTTATGATGGTGGACCAGACACACTACGGGAACATGGAATTACCCATGTGAACTCTCCAGTTTGGGCATTGCTCCATCTCGTACCAAAAGAA
>Ga0307992_1000462_pt1 | contig 25939 bp, 29 predicted proteins | sample EllFjometagen133_FD_203162 | JGI IMG/M metagenome (GOLD analysis project Ga0307992, IMG submission 203162) | Marine microbial communities from Ellis Fjord, Antarctic Ocean - #133 | ecosystem: Environmental > Aquatic > Marine > Unclassified | place: Southern Ocean | collected 2014-10-08
CCTTTTTACCATCTTATTTTTACCCGTTTCGGGGACTTTAAAATGACATGTAATTTGTTTATAATTGAGATAAACTTTTGCAAAAACCGGAACAAACCAGATTTCGCATCATGATATAATAAAAAAAATATTAAAAAGTATTAATCAGATGAAATTTAGAATTGAACAAGTTACAATTATTTTGGCAATGAAGGGATAAGTAGGTGAATCATTGATTTACTATTTCATTTTTACTTGATCCTGATGTTGCCAACAATAACCATTTAAATTTGTTGTTTTCCGTTTACAACGAGCACCTGACTGTGTGATACCTTTACATTGTACTGCAACAGTTCTTTTCGTTGGAGTTGGTTTCACAGTCTTAGTTCCATTAACCTGATCTTGATGCTGCCAACAGTATTCATTTTCATTTGTGGTCATTCTTTTACATCTTGTCCCAGCCTGAGTGATACCTTTACATTGCACTGATTGAGATTTTGATGAAGTAGAGATTGTAATTGGACTAAATGACCATTTTAAAGGATCTGAATCTGCCTCTAATTTATTTTCTAAGTCATCAGGAAGGGCGGGAAAGAAGTCAATTCCAGTAAGGTTTTCAACTCTGTCAATTGATACAACATATTCATCCAACTGTTTTGTTCCTTTTTCATTTGGAAGAATCAGAGCGATGGCTTTAATTCCTGGCTCCTTATAATCAAGGATAACTTTGTAATAATATTTTGGTATTGTAACACCATTCCCAATTGATCCTATTTTAGAAGATAATATTCCTCCTGTAACAACATAAATATATTCATTCTCTACTGCCCATGTTCTGACTTGTGCTTCCAGCTTTTTCCAAATACCTCGATTAAAACCCGGGGTTTGTGGAGACATATTTGACATATAGAAACTCTCTGACATAGCAATCCCTGAGAATTTCATATCACCAGCTGGGGCAAGGTGTCCTCTATCATACCCTGATCCTTTATAATCATTTAAGGTAGCTGAACCAGTTTTAACTAACGGATCTTCCCGGAAATTATCTGTCCTTGACACTTCCCCATAAACTCTTGATTTAGTTAATTCATAAGCTACCCATTCTGCCTGCTCATTCCTTTCAGAATAAGAAAGTGTATAGTAAGTGTGCTCAATTATTTGATTTGTTGTGGATGTGGGCAAATAATCAAATATTTGTCCGAATCCATTAAGTGGAATTAGAGAAACAATACAGTAGAAAACAAATCGTTTCATGGTTATTTATTAATTTGGATTTCCTTTTTACAATGTGGACATATCATAGTACTTTCTTCGATCTTTTTCTTTGCCTTGGCTTCGGATACCTTTTCAATAAACGCTCCGCTTAATATACCTGTTGGCAAAGCAATTAAACCTATTCCAAGTAAAGCAATAATTCCACTTAATAATTTACCTGCACTGGTAATTGGATAAATATCCCCATGATCTCTGTTAAATATTTATTCAATTACTTGAGGATTTTCAAATGTAAAAGTATAATTTGAAAACAGACTATTTACATTAACACCAAACTGTTTCTCTCCCTCTATATATTCACCTTTTAGTTTAATTTTTTGACCCTTTCTAAAATCCATAATCTTTTCAGGACTGTCAAAATAAAAGAAGGCGTTTATTTCTCTTTCTAAGTAATCTTCCTCATGATATTTTATAATCATTTTAACAGAATTCAAACTTCCTTCAGAATGTATATATTCTATTTCTCCAGTAAGTACAGCCCACTTACCTTTAAATTTTTCTTGTTCAACACTAAATTTTGCTGGGTTGTAATCTTCATCATTCCATAGTTCATCCAAAAACTTTAAAAATTCATCCGTTACTATTATTTCACTTTCCTCTACATTTTCTATTTCTTCTTTTTCAGATGTGCCATTATTATCTTTGCTACTTGAACCAGAAGAACAATTTGTTAGAATCAGGATTGAACTAACAATAAAACTTAATAATACAAAACTAATTTTTTCCATGATTTTTGAGTTTATAGTTTGCTAATTATTTTTTTTAATCGGTACTTTCAAATTTGTTATTTTACTCTGTTTTACAATCTCCTTCATGGCACTTTTCTATGTTAAAACCAGCCTGTTTTTTTTTAAAATTTAGTATAGTAAATTATGCATGAAAGTGATTTATTCACTATTTAAAAATACAGTACAAATTTTCTCGTCTGTTTTTCGTGTTTTTTATCTTTAATAGCAAATAACATTTATTGTTTATATCTTTAATAATAAATAGCATATATTGTTTTTATTTTTAATAATAAATTGTATATACTGTTTTTATCTTTAATAATAAATAACGTCTGATAATTTTCTCTTCAATACAAAAGTTAGCAAAATTAAACCTTCCTTGTTTTACATTTCCAGATCTTTTTTATTCCGAAAAGATATATAAATATTCTGTATAATAGTTATACTGTATTATACAGGCGATTTTGCTTTTTCTCTTGTTTATGGACAATAATACTCTATAATAGACCTGCTCTACAATTTAGGGGATTTTATCATGCTTTCAGAATAATAATTGATGGAATGACATAAAGAAATAAATTATTGACCTGCAAACCGTGCTCTATTATACGCCTGCTCTACAATTCAGGGAATTTTATTATGCTTTCATGATTTTAATTGATTTTGATTAAACAAACATAGTTCTTTAATATTTTTACTTGGTCTTGAAGCTCTTTGTTTGACTGCGTTGGTGTAGTGTTTAATTTGTCTGCATTTGGAAGCATATTATAAAGGTTTAGTAAGTATGATATTTTGATTGCATAGTTTACATTCTCAATATTAGCACCTACTGCTTTACTATTTAAACGGGCAGAAGTAATTCCAATAATATTACCATCATCATTAAAAAGTGGTCCACCACTATTTCCCGGTTGTAGTGGCACAGAAACTTGATAATATCTCATATCATCTTCAATTCCAGATATAGCACTTACAATGCCATCAGTCACTTTGTAATTTGTTCCCATTACATCATTTAATGGATAACCTATTGTAAAGGCTTTTTCCCCAATCTCTGCCTTTTCAACAAGTGAATATGGTATTGATGATAAACCTTGAAACTTTTCATCTTCTATCTTAATCAAGGCAATATCATTTTGATTATCAACGAGCAAAATTTTAGCAGAATATTCAAATTTTCCGATTTCATTTGATATTTGAATTTTTATTGATTCTGCATTTTCAACAACATGTGCATTTGTCCCAATAACTCCATCAGTGGTTACGAAAAATCCACTGCCCGAAGATTTGGATTTATCATTAAATGTTACATCACCACTTGCAGGAGGGTACATTTTAATAAAATTGAATGTCATTTTTTCCCCATTTGCAGGATTTTCAGATTCAATAGAAAGAATTGCTTCATTTTCCATTAGAGCAAAAGTTTCATTAGACGTTTTATTTCCATTATACCATTTTGCAGAATAAACCCCTTTCATTGTAGACGGTTCAAAAAATGCTTTTACTTCGCCAGGTTTCCATATTTGTTCTTGTTCCGCTTCTATTATAATGGCAATGTATTTATTTTCTCGTTCCTTAATTCCTATTTTGTAATAAGGTAAATTCTCACCCTGATATGATTTATAAATACCTTCTATTTGATTTAGTTTATTTTCTGAGTAGTACTTTTTCAAAGTCTCTTCAGTTTCTGTAGTTTGTTCAACTTCTGGAATAATAACCTTTGGAGTAAAATCTGGATTAAAGGTATAATTTAACTCATAAATAATTTTTTTCATTGCTCTGTTTGTTGCCCTTTCTGCCTTTCCTTTATCTGAACCTAATTCCGCTTCCCCAGTTCCTGAATAAATTAAATCTCTATTTTTGTTAAAAATATTTACAGCAACTTCATGAAAAATCCAATCATCATGATTTATTGTACAAGCTAATATCAAGTATGGATTTTGTTTTAACTCCTCAGGTGGATTAGTCTTTAATTCTGACTCTTGTATAATTCTAAAGCCCTTTGATTTTAGTATTTCTTTTATTTGGTTAGAAATCCCGTATTTGTCATAAGACCCATCTTTGTATTTGATAGTTTGTATAACAATGTACTTATAACCATTAAATATTTCAAGATTATTTTGTGAGTAAACTGAAAGTTGAGTAAAAATTAAAACCCAAAAAAGAATTTTCTTTTTCATACCTTTTAGTTTTTCTAATTGCTGCCAATGGGAAAGTGGTTAATCCTTTATTCAACGTATATGTTTGCTTTTTGTCATTATCTTCTATAAGGGTTTTTTCTAATTCTGAAATTTTCAAAAGTCCGTTTCAGAAATATGGTCTGGGATAATTAGTTTGTCTATATGGTCACTAATAAATACACTTTCATAATTAATTCTTTTATTTCTAAAGTTATGTACAAGGACACTATTTCTTATTTCTCTTAATCCATCCCATTTTCTTATTCTTCTAATTGCTGGGGCTGCTTTTTGCTTAAGATTAATCAGTAAAGCCTTATGTGATTTTTCTGATTTATCTATCAAATGTTTATCCCACTCTTCAATAAATGAATTGGCAAGAATCAAAATTTGACTTTTCATGCCAATATAAATGCAACTATTTTCACCTACATTATCTTTTACTTCCTTTTCAAGAGCTTCTATATATTTCTTGATTATATTATTAATAAAATTTAATATATGAAGAGATTCTAGTGTTTTTTCCATAATATAAATTATAGTCTTATTATACACAACAATTATTGACCGGTAATTGCAGTAGATTGGATTCAGTACTGTTTGTGTGTCGGCCAGATCCAACCATTTGCATTTATTACATTTAACAATAAGCGGTATCCATTAGAAATCATTCTACTTAAAATCGTTGAGAATTATATCAATATTACTAATCTTTAAAGTTTCATTGATTTTAGATATTTTTCTTATCCTCTCAGCTTTCCAATTTTTGATGAAAGAATAATATTCTTTTTCATTAATAGCTAGATCATTTGCTAAAGCAATATACCCATTAATTAAATTTTGAGAAGTCATCGAAAACTCACCATTAATAATAAGAATATTATCATTATTAAGAATTATAAAATCTATGAATTCTTCATATTTATTAAGGTATTTATTCTCGATAAGTATTAAACTTGCTATATTCTCATAAGACGCTGAATACAATTCAAAAAAGGATTGATATACATCAGGATAATTATCCTTTATCTCATTCTCAAATTTTGTTTTCCAATTTTTATATAAATCTATAGAATTGGTAAAGTACCAATTATCAATTTGCTTTTGTTTTTTTATTGAGTTCTTGGCAATAATAAGACGCCCCATGTCCTTCACCATTTGAATTCCAATAATAGTGCTATTTGGGTCAATTTCGTTTAATTTTAATTTATATTCATTCCTTAATTTGATTAAATCGTTGGTATAATCAGACACCATTGTTTTAATTTTTTCTCCTTGTGAACATCCAACTGCTGATAGTAGTAATAGGATAAGTATTCCAAAAGTTTTTTTCATTATTCTTAGTTTTAATTGTTACTCGCGATCTATAACTATACTCAATAAAGGTTTTATTGCGAGATCATTTGTGTCAACTGACAAGGATGTTCGAAACGGGAATCCGGCACCCTTAAACTACACTGCCTCTGCAATTTGGTATAGGTGTTAAAGTAAGGTTTTCCGTTCTGACAAGTTATTAATATTTTACATAAATCATTTTATTCCACTGTAAATCATTATTAAACATGCGTATATTGTTCCTAATTTCATGCGAATAAATTTTAGTAAGAAAATAGATTTTAAATTTAGAGATATGAAAGATACAAAAAAACATGAAAAGTATGCCTTAAAACAATAAACAAGACTAATTGAATTCAATAGCCCCTATTCTGAAGCCTTGGTTTAAGCATAAGGCTATGATATGCATTAAAATTCCTTAACCTTTAATACGAGCATGATTATTTATATACTTTAACTCGGTATATATCAATAAATAACTTTTGAACTTAGTCTTGCTGCAAATGTGACAATCTCACGAACGAAGTAAGTAAATTCCGATACATTATAAATTGTTGCGAAAATATATTTATTCATTTCGGTCTATTCTAAATTCTTAAATCGTTAATCCTTGTTCGATATTCAATTGTTATTTCTGTTTTTCTATCTTGAAGATAACATTGATATACATGTATAATACTGATTCTTTTACCTATAAACTGAATATCTTTATTGCCCGTAGTGGATGATGATTGATTTCATGGGCCGGATTAAAAAATATTTATTAAGTACATTGAATTTTCCATCCGGACTATCATATTAACATCGTAAAAGTGCGTGACGATCTTTTACCGTTCCACCGCTTATGCCTTCATCTCTGTAAATCTCGGTCTGTCTGTATCCATGTAGCTTGGGAAAGTTAGTGATGCTTGTTTTTTGCGTAGTTAGTGATTCGTGATCGACCTGTTGAGAAGTAGAAACTCGGACGTATCCGCAACATTTGATTTGTTTTTCCATAATTAAAAAGAGTTTTGTGTACGAAACGTAATTTTAATATCAGAATTTTGTTTCATTGCAAATCCTAATTTATATGCTAAATCTACAACACTATTGATTTCCTTTTTGGTTAGTGGTTTGTGGAAAATGACTTCAATATTAGTAAAATCTCCCTCTTCTTCTATTAATCCATCGTTGTCATTAACTATTAATTTTAAACCATCAAACAGTTTTTGGATAATGTAATCCGTCATATTCGTAATTTTGTCGAGTATTTCCATTGTTTCCTCTGTGAATGTATCTCTGAGGTCAATGTTGCTCTGCCACAAAATAAGTCCTGATCTCTCTCGGAGTGCTGCAATTAATTCATCCTTTTTTTGATTGATCTTAATTGGAGGATCAAGCCAAAGCTTTTGGTTAAGTTCCTTTACTACTGATTGTAATTCTGATTTTTTCATAACATTTGAGTTTTAGTCAAAAAATAAAGTTTATTATTATATCAAATAATTTGGTATTTAGGTCAGTAGCAAACGTTAGTACAATTAACACTATTCCTGCAATAAGAAATGCTGTTAGTTGTGAATGCACATAATATTTGTCAGATGTCTTGTCATTAATATAATCAATCAAAAATCTGATAGGCCACACAATGAGAAAAAAACTAATAATAGTAACACCAATAGCTACAACCGTTTCAACTGTTCCTTTTATGTCTGAGGCCACCATCCACACAATAAAGACTAATGTGGGTATAATACATCCGAGTGAATCTAAAGTTTCTTTTGTTTTATCTTTCATTTAATGACTTTTATAGTTCTGGTTTGATTTTGTTAAATCATGGGGTTTGAGTTTTTATTCAGTATTACTGAATTTTCCGAGTTCGTCAAGTTCTTTTTTTAATTTACTTATTTCAACTTGCTTTTTCAAAACTCGGCATTCTCTATTTAGTTTCGTTTCTTCAGAAGTATAGGATGCCTTTTTCCAAAACTTTGTAATTATAAGATAATAAATGAGTAGTAATACAAGTACCAAATAGAACAACAAATTCCCATCCGGTGTCTTGTATCTTGATGGATTATATTCAACAAGCTTAGTAATAATAGCTATTGCACAAATAACAGAGCTTAGAAAACTGATTATACCTAAAATTATTTTTACCATAATAGTTTGTTTTTAGTTAAAAATAATGACTAATAAAAATACAATAAGCACCAATACCTGAATATAAAGCAATCTCAGGCGTAGTGGTATCACCGTTTCATATGTGATTTTTAATATGAAAAAGAAAGCATACCCCGCAAATAAACATATCAACCCCCACCACCACCCGTAATTCATAATCATCATAATCACAGCAAAGAGTATACAGAGGTTGTTAAACCACCTGTAATATACCAAACCCTTAAAGTATGTTTCATTAGTTATTCCTTCACATAATGATGATCTTGAATGTCTTTCCATTTTTTCATATCGTATCCATCGCAGATTAATAAGTGATGCTGCAACTACTAAACAACTAAAATACTGTTCTGCTTCCATAATAGTTTGTTTTTAGTTAGTAATATGTGTTATTGTTATTGTTATTGTTTTTCCTTTCTCCATTTCTCTTTGGCCTGATAATAAGTTTCATCCATATCATCCAGTAATTCTTTTGCACTTTTATTTCCTGTTTTACCGGTAATGTTGCTCACTTTTTCGCTTTTCTTTTTTCTTATTCTCGGTCTCTTTTTCTTTCCCATATTAGTTTGATTTTAGTGAATAATTTGAGTTTTATGGTATTGCTTTTATGTCATTAAGATCATGACGTTTGAGCCAATGTAATAATGTAGCCGGAGTAACACCGTAACGTTTTGCGATGAATTGGCGTTGTGAGCCGTTCTTCAACAATGCGATTATCTCCTCTAAGTGTTTATCTAAACGACTTTTACCTATGCCTTTCGGTCTGCCAAGTAATTTGCCTTTTGCCCTGGCTGCTGCCAGTCCTTCTTTTGTACGTGCCGAAATCAAATCCCTTTCAATCTCAGCAAACAACGTCAGTAAAGTACTCATCATTTTGCTTTGCATATCGTCACCATTTAACTGGAAATTCTCCTTAACTGAAAAGACTTTGACATCTTTTTCTTTGAGAATGTTCAACACATCTAAAACGTTGACTAATGAACGACCAAGCCTGCTCAACTCTGGAACAATCAATATATCGTTTGTCGTCAGACTTTGTACTACATCATTGAGTTTGCGTTTCTTCCATGACTTCATGCCGGAGACCTTTTCACTAATTATCTCTACTTTGCCGAAGTTCCTATCGTTGGCATACTTCAATATTGCAGCTTCGTTTTTTCCAGTATCTTGATCAACTGTACTGACTCGGATATATCCGATTACTTTGTTTGGGAATTTATTACGTTTCATGATTGAAATATCTTTTTTCATAGCTCCTTTTATTACATTTAATATTCTTCGTTCAAAAAGTAATCGTTAATCCAAATGATGGTACATATGATGTATCCTTAAATTTCACCAATGCTATTTCAATTTGTGATTTTTGACTCTCTCCACTTATCCAAAGGGGTACTCCTATACATGCAATAAGAGCGCCAGCACCACCAATATAAGCACCTGCGATTCCTTTATTAAGACCCTCGTCAATGCCTGATAAAGTCGAACTGTCTACTATTTCATTTAATCCACTGCTATACATTATAGCTCCAACAATTAAAACTCCTGCGCCAACCACTGTCAGAGTTTTACCGGTTGAAATAGTTTTATTTGCTTGTTGTAAAGCAAGATCACATTGTTCTTTCGTCAGTTCATTTACGTTAGTAACACCGTAATGATTGTAAAACCACTGAGCGTTTACCATCCCGAAGGAAAGCAGGATTGTGAAAATTAAAATTAGTTTTTTCATGTCAATAAATTTTAGTTAAACAATGTATTTTAATAAAAAACTCAAAAACGATATAAATATAACGTATATTTTAATATAAATCAACTATATATATAAAAATATAGTCGACTATTAAAACGTTCCTTTTTATTAAAATAATATTTCGTTCTTCTAAATGGATTTAACTGGTGATCTTTCCACGGAGTAATGGGAATAGGGCTTGGATTTAAGATGAAAAGCCAATCTTTAAAGCATAGGGGTTGTTGGTTCGAATCTAGCATCGCCCATATATTATAATGAAGCAGCTAGTTCAATATGATCTGGATCTCCGTTTTTTTATCATGAAGGTTTTTGGAGATTAATTGAATATAACCATAATGATGAATAAAACTAAACTAACTATTACTCCCAGGCAACCTATTTTTGGCTCAGTATTACTTCTTTTAATGCTCCCATCAGAAAATATTTTATATGTATATCTTAAAAAGCCCGTTTCTTTACAACTACACTTTGAATCTCCCATATGACCTTCTCCAGTAGGATCTTCAATTCTTCCTCTACCACCACATATATAACAAGTATCATTAAAATCAATTAAAATATATTCCTTTTTCCCAATATTTATTCCATATTTTCTAATTTCTATTCGAACATTCTCAAGATCTTTTAATGACTTAATTCTTTTTATCTCACTAGCATTATAAGGATTTCGCCTGTATAAATGCCCTTTATATCCTTCAAAATCGATTTCATAAATTTTATTTATATCTATCTGTAAAAATTCGATTATTCGATCATTTTCATTGTCAATTCTGTGAGCTTTCTTCAGAATAATTAAATTCTCTTTTTTACGAATCTGATGAAAAACACCTTCCCATTTATTGCCAGAATGTGTTTTAACAATTAAAAAGGACCATTCACTAAGTTTATAACTCGATAGCTTTTCGATATTCATACTTCTTAAGTCTTATTAATTCTAATCAGTAACTAATTTGCATTCTTTTAATGTAACCTATTGTTATCCAACATAAATTCTAGAAATGCAAGGTACAAAAAGTCTCCCAACTTATTTTAACTTTTGACTTTCCAATGGTCTCATCTGTGGGAAACATCCGAGTTGGATTGGGAATTAAGTTTAATGATAGGGAGTTGCAGGATTTGGGGTTTGGATTAGGCACAAATTTGGGACTACTATCATTATATCCTAATCAAATTTTAAATGAATGAAATTATTTAGTCACCTATTCCCAATAATCAATTATACAATAGTCCCAAAAAACTTTTTCTGTAGTAGATATGACACATTTCTTTTTTATTTCATTCCCGAATGAATCATTCGTTATATATTCAGTCCTTTTAATGTAAGGATTTATTTCAGTCCTATAGCTATATTCCAGCTTAATAAGTAAATTATTTTCATTATAATACCACCTTCTAGTAGAATTCCATCTGTCATAACTGTAATGTGACACCATTACTTTATTGCCAAATTTGTCATATTCATATACCCATTTATTCTTCCCATCATCCTGAATTTGCTCAATAATGTTGCCCATTTCATCTCTTTTAATATTAGGACTATCAGCCTCCCGATAAACATCAACCAACTTTCCTTCCTCATAATAATTTTCTAATTTTAAATCTCCATTAAGATAGTATTCGTATTTTGAGTAGTATATATTATTGTCAAAACCATCAATAGCTGATTCATATATTAACCTGGATTTTCTATCATATTCATAAACTATGTGCTCATCAAGTTTGTTTTTGCTATTAAAGTGTTTCTCTTCAACTAAAAGATTGTCTTGATAATAATACTCAATTCTAGATTCAAATATCGTTTTGATAAATTTTACTTTTTCAACTAGATTATTGTTTTTATCATATGTATAAACATATTTAAAATCAGAAAATACAGTATTCCTAAAATAAGACCGAAGTTTTTCAACAATAATGTTATTATTTTGATCCAATGTAAAAACATCGTGTGTAGCCAATTGAGATTGAGAAACAACCGTTGGCCCACAATTGTAAGCCAATAATTCTATTAGTATCCCTGATTCTGAATATTTTTGAATTACTGCTAATTGTGCACCTGCCTTAATCAGGTTTGAATGATTAATATTCGTTATTTCATAATCACAATTTACATATGCTCTGACTTTTTTAACCTTACCATAGAAATCTGGTTTATTTGTCCTGTGAGATCCTGAGTTAGTTTGGTTAATACAAGAAAATAATATTGTAGTTGAGATTATAATTAGTAAGACCTTAAAATTTAACATCTTAATTGTAAGATTTGAATGGTGTCTGCAAATTACAAAACTTTTAAAGAATAAGACTTTAATATCCTAAATTATGAATCCTTTTTATGAACTATATATAACAAAGCCTTAATGCATACGTAAAAAGCTATCCCGGTTAAAAAGGCAGATGGTATGAAAGAATAAAAGTGATTTCGGGGGTTTCTGCCGGCAGCTATATTACAATGGATGCAATAGCCACTATATCAAATATTATTTTTTCAATTAATGAAGAAACAAACACTCGTGGGGGTAAAGCATACGATAATATAATATTCCAAAGCAACTATACTTCAGAATATTCTGGTTCATCTGGTGTTTATACATTTTGGACTGATTATGGTTTAGATGAGGATGGGGGTTTTACAATATCAGATCACAAATTAGTATGGGCAAAATTTGTTGTTTCAGGAGTGGATGATGATTAATAACCCATCATACTCTTTTGCAATTTTTGGGCTGAGCGGTGGCATTAGCGAATTGCAAATGTGTATGGCTTTCGGTGTTGACAGTTGTCCGTTGTATAGTTGACAACATATTATCAACTTTGCTCTATGGATATAAAACAAAAATTTGCTCAGAGAGTAAAAGAGTTGCGACTCAGAAAAGAGCTTTCACAAGAAGCTTTTGCATTTAAAGCAGATATAGATAGAACTTACATTTCAAGTATCGAAAAAGGTGAACGAAATGTTTCGTTGACTATAATTGAAAAAATTGCAAAAGCATTGGAAATCAAAATATCGGAACTTTTTTAATTTCAAATAAATGAGAAAAGAAATACTTATAACAAATTATTATCCAGAAAAATTAAAAGAAGCAAGAGAAATTGCAGGTTTATCATTAGATTTTTTTGAAGAGGATGATTCAATAGATATTGAAAAACTTGAGATGTATGAAGCAAATAATCCAATTACACCAGTTGATATTTTCTTAGTTGGATACTTATTTAATATTTATGAAAATCATGCTAAAGAGAAAGGAGTTGATTTTTTTAGCTTAACTACAGATATTTTATTTCCACACCCTGCTGGTATTCAATATCAGGAGTTTATAGTTAGGCATCCAAACTATAAAGGCATTCCAGTTACAAGAAATGGGAGCGGTAACGTCAGTTGGATGACAACTATTAAAACTGATTTGGGACAAAAAAGAATGGTGTTTTGGGATGCTAAAATGAAAGAATTAAATATCAAGGCTATTAGAATAATGGATGCTGGTATAAGAAAAAGAGTAGCGTTTGAAAATCATCCTACCAAAAAACATACATGTTTATTTTCAGGTACAGAGTTATATCTTGATTACAGATATCCAGCACCTCTGAGAATAGACCTACTAAATAAAGTCTATGATGAAGCTTTAAAATATTATGATTTAGATATTTTTGAATTGGCAACAATATTATTTGAAATTGATAATTGTGTTCAGTTTAAAAAAGTGTTTAATTTAAAAAAAGCTATTTTATCAAAAGATGAAATTTTAAACCATTTAAATGAAGATTATGTATTAAAAGAAAAACGAGGATATGTATCTCCAGGTGTAATGAGTAATTCTCCAGACAGGCTAGACGGGTTTCATTCATATAATAACGATGTTAGAGATGTTTGCGATACTGGAAGAAGAAAAGATAATTTAAAAAAATATACACAAGATAGAAGAGTTTATGAAATGTGGTCTGATGGAGATTGGAAAAAGGCAGATAGACTGTATGCTACTTTTGTGAAAAATGGAGTAAGTCCAGACCATATTGGACCAATGTCTTTAGGTTTTGCTCATAGACCCAAATTTCAACCAATGACTGCAAGTCAAAATAGTTCTAAAGGGAATAGAATGACATTGCAAGATGTAAAAATATTAATTGAAGATGAGAAGAATGGTGATAATGTTATTACGTGGCATTCAAAACATATATGGGATACATTAAAAAATAAAGTTAAAAATGATGCTGATGCACTAAAATTAAGTGCTTTAATGAGAAAAAACCTTCATCACGTTTTAATCGTTTTTTCTATGATTAATGAAAATGGATATGGAGAGTTTTTAAAACAATTTCTTAATCCAGAGTATTCTTATTTTGATTATGAATTTGAAAATTTTAATGCTAAAACTGGTGAATACAGTAATGTAATCGAGAAGAAATTAGATGGTAAAAATCAACAGAATAATGTTAATAGATATTTTAGAATAGCTTTTGAGAAATTAGTTGAATATGCTGATAAAGATAACAGAAAGAATAAAATTTGGGAATCTAAAGAAGTTACTAAAAAAATTACAGATTTAATTGAATTGCTGAAACAGAATAAAAATGATGAAGCAAAAGAATTACTTCATCAAATATTCTTGGATTTAGCTAAAATTACCGAAGAGAACTGGTAAATATTCTAAACATTTCTTGTAAAAAGTTTTAAAATCAATTTCTCCCATTAACATAGCTTCATAGGGAGAAGTTGATTTGTAATTGCATTGCAATTCAAATTCTCCTGAATCTGTTTCCAATGGAGGAAGTCCATAAATAGCACCTTGTACTGTTATCGGATTTGGCAAGTCATTATTTTTTACTGAAAATAACGGTTTGGGCGCGTCGATGTTCACTATTTTTAGAGTGCCAACAATAAAAACTCTTTTTCTTTTTTGTGGCACTCCAAATTCTTCAGCACTAAGTTTAAAAGGTTTGTTCACATTGTAGCCTATGCTCTCAAATGCTTCAATAATTTCTTTGAAAGCATCTCCTTTTCTCATTGTCAAAATTCCAGGAACATTTTCCATTATAAACGCTTCGGGTTTTACTGAATCAACAACTTCAACAAAATCTTTGAATAATTGATTTCTTGAATCATCAGGATTTCTCCAACCTGCATAAGAAAATCCCTGACAAGGAGGACCTCCCATTACAATTCCAACTTTGTTTTGTTTTTTCGCAATGGATATGACTGCATTTTTAATTTCATTTTCGGTAATATTACCTAAAATGAAATTTTCATTTTCAGTGCAAGACAAATGATTTTTCTTGTAAGTTTCAAAATAGTTTTTCTCTATTTCGTTAGCTCCCAAAAGTTTAAAATTTTCCATCAAAAAACCTTCGGACATACCTCCTGCACCCGAAAATAAATCAATAAATGTTGAATTTTCAAGATGTGGTTTTACGGTTTCAGCAACAGCTCTCGCCAATAAAGGCGGAACAGCATTTCCAATTTGTTTATACTGGGAAGTTTTACTTCCGTAGAAAACAAAACCATCTTTAAACGACTGTAATCTTACTCCTTCTCTTGTTGAAATCATCCTTTGTTGCTTAGGATGTAAGTTGCTACTATTACCCAACCTGTTAAAATAAGTCGTAATTGTAAATGCCGGCTGGTCGTATTTTAATCTGCCGTAATATGTTGTTCTTCCTCCTGATTTTCGGATTTGTTCTAATCGCTGTGAGGGAATATGGACAGGGATATTTTGCCAATTTCCACCTTCGGGTATATGTTTTGCCATATCCCATTCCAAATCACTAAGTCTTGGTGAAATATGATTATATAGTAATCTCATTTTCAATTAATTCTTTTTGTTTTTTAGTTTTCGTTCTTCCTAAAATATATTCCGTTTCTTGTTCGTTCAAACCATATAATTGACAAATCATATTATTGTTTGTCTGGTTTTTTCCATTGAAACTTTTCAAGTCAATACTGTTTAAATCAATAATTGGCAATTCGTCCAATTCATAATTGTTGATATGATTATTGCTACTAGTAACTTTAAATCGCCAATTCAGAAGTTCGCTATTTAAAATAAAATACAGTTTTTGTAAATCTTCAAAATTTCTCGAAGAATTAATATAATTACAAGAATTTGCAAGAATATCATTCTTTTCGGAAAATGTAAATTTCATTCTTTTATTTAGTTCGATATTCGATATTTGCTGACAAATCAATCGTTTGGAATTAAAATCCTTTTCTTTGAAATCAATCGATTTTTTATTGATAAAATTTTCAATATCAACGTATTCATTATTTTTGTCGATGATGCCGTTTTCGGTTATCATATTTCCTCTGACTAATCTGTAATCTGCATTCCCGTTTTCAATAATATAATCTTTGTAAAGTGTTAAATCTAATTCTCCTCTTTTGTTTCTTATAAAAGAAAATTCTTTTAGTTTAGAATATTTAGACAACTTTTCTAAAATATTCCAACCGAGTTTTTCTATAAGTGGAATTTCTTGATTTGCATTAAATACAGATTTAATAGTTTCATAGCTTACATTAAAGTTGGTGCAACCAAATTCAATTTCTATTTTATTGCTTATTCCTTCTTTTTCTAAATAAAAAATAACGGTAGATTGTGCGACATTATCAAACAGGTTAGATGCTTCCGAATAATATCGGATGAAATGAAGTTTGTTTTTTGATAATAGATGTTTCCTCAATTTAGTAGAAGTTAAATCTGCAAAAATTGAAGCGGGGCAAATAATACCAATTTGTCCTTTAGGTTTTGTCATTTTCAAAATCATTTCAATAGAAATTTGATAATAATTCAACATTCCTTCGATTGAATATTGATAAAACCCTGAAGTTTTGAAAAAGTTAAGTTCATTTGCCACTTTTCTCTGAAGTGTATCAAAGTATCCGTTCAAAAGCGTGCTCTTATTTTTATTTACTTTCAATAGGTAATAGGGAGGATTTGAAAAGACTGCATCAAAACCACCGTTAACAAAAATTGATGCGAAGTCATTTCTAAAATCAAAACCGTTTTCGAATTCTGAAATCAAGGAAGTGTTTGGGATTAATGCATTTCTATGAAGGATATTTTTTGAAATAGCTTCAATAGTTTTTTTGTCGATTGTATCGAACAATGAAATGATTTTACACTTTAGAACCACCAATGCAACTTCATCAATGTCAACCGCATAAAGATGTTCACTTACAATTTCTTTTATACTTAGATTGAATTTTTGTTTTAAAAAATTGATTGCTTCAAAATAAAACCTACCTGTTCCACATGCAAAATCTAAGCACTTTAAATCTTTATTATCTCTGTATTTAATGGTGTTTTCAATTGTTGTTGCAACTATTTCATTCGTTATTTTTTGTAGAGTATAAACAGCTCCGAATTCCTTTAGGTAATGTTTGGATTTACTTCTTTTTAATATACCTGAATTAATAGAAAACTGGGAATTGAGAAATGTAATATGCAGCTCTTCAATTATTTTAGGAATGTCATTTATTGAAATTAGACTGAAACTTTTATCGCTATTTTCTTCCATAGTAAAAATGGATAGAAATGAATTATTATATTCAGGAAATCTATTTTGCAAGTAGTAAGTAATTAAACTATTTATTAGTTTTTTGTGTACTCCAAAGGCAATATTTTCATTAGATGTCAATAATAAATTAGCATTTATTTCATGCAGTTCATTTTCCGAAATCGGTTTAATGTCTTGTAAAAATGTGAACTTGTTTTGAATAGCCTTCACAATTAGGCGTTCTTCTAAATCAAATAGTATGTTTAATGAATTATTCACTTTTCTTCTGATTTTATTGATCGTTTATACTCGATTTTCGCTTCTGCTATTTTCAATATCTTAGCATAATTATTTTCTTCTTCAATTTGATAAGAAACGATATCACTGTAATAATTTACTAATAGTTCATTTCTGTCTACATTGAAAATATTTGATAAATCTTCAATCATTTTCAAATTTGCTTTTCGTTCATCTCTTTCAATTTTACTTAGCGTTGATTGGTCAATATCTAATAATGAAGCCAATTTCCGTAATGGCATTTCTGCCTTTTCTCTAAGGGTTCTAATTTGATGTCCTATAGTATGAATACCTTTCATAGAAAAAGATTGTCTTGACAAATATTGTCCAAATTTAGATTAAGTTTTTCAATTGTGCAAATTTTGAGTTGGGAAAATTTTAGCTCTTTTGGTTTTTTATGGGTTGGCTTTAGTGTTGGTAAAACCAAATGTGCTATTTGTGCGGTGGTTTTTAATTTCTTTTTTCTATTATGTAAATTTACAAATATTTTGTTTACTTAAAATGTTTTGTTTATGTGTATTTTACATATAGTGAACTCGCTTTTTATAGTTTAAAGCTCATATGTTATTAACAAGCACCTGATCATTTCGGACATGGGAACAGTTATTCGATCCGGTTAACCCACAAAGAGTCTGTTTCCTCTTGAACAAATTATAGTCCTACTCATTTTGTTGTATGAGGTTAAATGGAGCATCAACAAGTTCCTTATAAATTTCGCCTAATTCTAGAATATCCTCATTATCTATTTTATAATACCAATCAATGGAACATTTTATTCCGTTATCATTGGCATAATGGATTGCATACTTTATCAATCTTAAAACACGATTTTTTGACATACCGTTAATGTACTCAAATTGAAACTTAAACCTTATATTATTTTGGGGATTTATAAAATATTTCTTAATCCAATCTAACAAAGGATCAAAAAATATTTTGGGATCTTCATGAATTGACATTCCTGTAATTTTAAAGATACCTGTTAAAGCATTAAAATTCACATTGGGTACTTTAACACTTCCAATCCTTACTAGAGTTGATAAATCGTTATTCTTAGCCAATAACTTACTTGTTATTGCAAGGGAGTTGCCAACTTTCTCTAATTCTCTTCTTTCATATTTTACTAATCTATTTTCTTTCATTTAAAAATTGATCAAGTTGCACTTGTAGACGTTGCTTTGCCTGCGAAAAGTAAACGTTCCAATCTTTAATGTTAATTATTTCTTCAAAGATATCACTTGTTCTTATCCTATTTAATTCTTCATTCAATTCATTTAACCGGATTCGTAATCGTTCTATTTCTTGCTGCAAAACCAATCTTTCGTTCGTTTTATCTGCTCCACTGGTAAAGGCCTTGCCATGTCGCAAATTATATAAAATCTCAGACACCCTTTTTAAGTCGTTCTGTTCATAGGCTTTATTTAGTTCAACAAATATTTTATGAGCTTCTTCTTTTTGTTCTTTATCAACAACATCAGGATGACATAATTTTGTAGCTTTTCTGAAATTGTTTTTAAGTTCTCTTTGTTCTTCAATTGATAATGTTGAAATTTTCTCATCTTTTGATGTTTCATAATTTGAGAAAAAATCGTTATAGTCCTTTTCTGCTTCTTCAAATTGAGGAGTGTCTATGCTTTGTTCTTTTTGATAATGCAAAATTTTCAGTATTAGTTCACCTAGTTCCTGGTTATGTCTTACATTGAATTCATGTATTAATTTATCCAATTCAGACTTCTCATTACTAACTTTCTGAATCTGTCTTTCAAGTGCTTTTGCCTCAAAACGTAAAGCTTCAATTTCTGGATCGATATAAGAATCTACTTGACTATATTTGTGTATAAAACTCTCAATAAGTTTAGCAGCTTTACCATAAAATTGTTGATTAATAAGAGCTATTATTTCTTCAACTTCATCATTAATTTTCAATTCTTTAAGTTTTACCAATTGACATGAAATATCTTCCTCCTCTTCTAATGAGATAAGGTCTTTAATTATTTTAAGCCTTTTAGTGATTTTAATAATATCTATTTCTTCTAAGTTCATTGTTTCATTGTATTATCGTCAATGTATGTGTAAACTTAAATATATTTTGTTTATGTCCACTTGTTTTAACTACATGTTTTTTATAGTTTAAAGCTCATATGGTATTAATAAGTACATGATCATTTCGAAACGGGTTCATTTTATTACTATTTTTTCTTAAAACTTCAATATTATCGTGGAATTACAAAACAGTCCTCGCTAGAATCGATTATCTTTTTTTGGAATGATATACCATTAGCTAGTACTCGAAAGTGTCTCCACCACGACTATGATGCATCCCTGTTTATGAATTTTTATATTTAAATACTCTGATAATATTGTTTTTGCTTTTTTTTAAACTTTTTGTGCAAATTGCTGTATTTCCAAAATCTTCATTTCCTCGATTAAGTTGCATAATCTTGTAATGTGTGTTTTTATTCGTCAAGCCTTTTAATTGCGAAACCAGTTTACTCCTTAAATTCAATTGCTTTTTATTAATGCAATTCATCCAAGATAATTAACTTCCTTGTAATAACTACATCCTGTGCTTTAAGTGTATAAAAATATATACCAGGTGTAATATCTACAGGACTCCATTCAAATGAGTAAGAACCTGAAACTTTATCTTCATTTACCAGAGTCGTTAATTTCTTCCCTAACAAACTATATACTGAAATATTCACGAAACTATGATTTGGAATAGTGTATTGAATGGTTGTGCTATTTACAAATGGATTAGGTTGATTCTGCCCCAAATTGAATTCTTGCATTCCCTGTAAATCTTCTATTCCTGTGAATTCAAGATTAACTTCATTGGAAAGATCACTTCTATTACCTGCATAGTCGTATGCAACTAATCTGTAATAATATTGATTATCAACTTCTACTTGAGTATCTAAATATATTGTATCAACTGTTGTAAATGAATCAATCTCAGCATATGATAAATCTGTAATAGGTTGATCTGATTTGTATATTTTATAATACTGGAAGTCTTCTTCGTCATTAGATTCCCAGTCTAGTTGAACTCCATTTGCAACTATTGCACTCTTTAATCCCTGAGGTGCTTCAGGTGCAATGTTATCAACTGAATAGCCACTAAGTGTGTCAGAGTAATAGAATACATCCGGGTTGTTTGTATGGGCAGATACTTTAAAGGTAGACAAACAATTACCCTGTACTGTTGAGTCACATAATGTAGAAGCTACATAATAGTAAACTGAATCCTGCACTGCATTGAACATGCCTATAGCATCCCACTGATCATCGTTTTCCAGCCTCCATACTGAATAATCAGCTATTTGATAAGTATTATCTAATCCATCGTATTTGCTTCTGGAGAAGGTTATGCGAACCTGTCCCCCCTGATCGTCAATTACATCTTGAATGCTTTTGATTTGTGGTTTCTCAGGATAGTCTCCGTTTCCAATTAGTTTAATAGTTTTCTCTATTGAATTTACAGCATTGCTATAAATTGTCAATGTACCATCAATATCCCCGAAGGTTGTAGGTTGAAATACAACTGAAACAATAGCTGAATCTTTAGGGGCAATTGTAGTGCTATCAATACTTCCAGTGAACTGACTAATATTAAATCTCACAGAGTCAATTTGTAAAGTATCTGTTCCTGTGTTTACAATGATTAGTTCAGACTCCAGGGTTTCATTCATAAATGTAGTGTCGAATACTATTGTATCAAGTAAAACATGAATCAAAGGAGATGGATTAGGTGTAACTCTAATCTCTTCAGAATACCAGCTTTCATTACCGGAATTATCATAACAGGTTACAGTAAAGTAATATTCTTTACCTGCTTCAAGGTTTTTAACAATATAGGATGTATCCAATCCAACATCTTCTTGATTAGCATAACTGTCATAAACATAATTGTTTGAATCTGTATCAAAGTATATATTGTACCCCTTTAAATCTCCAATAGGACTTGTATCCCAGGTAAGTTTTACAGAATCGGGCCATATTGATTCAATAAAAACATTTTGAATGGGTAATGGTGGTGCTATTGTGTCAGGTTCAGTTAACCAGGGATCAACACTAACATACAAATTTGTACTATCTCCTAAGCCATTTGGGTTTTGAGTCGGATGATATGGACCATTGTTAGATCCCCACCAATTATATTCAGCGATTTGAATCTTTAAGTTGTTATCATTGAAATATCCATAGCCATTTTTATGAAAATTTGATTTGTAAACATTAACTTCAGAGTCCTCAGTTTCAGCCATTATTGCACCTCCTCCAACTTTAGCCTCGTTATTAAAAAAAGTAGAATTTATAATATCAATTTTTATATTATGATAAATTCTTATTCCCCCTCCAAGACCAGAACTGGCATTATTCCTAATAAAAGCTGTATTTGAAATTCGTGCCGTCGCTCCACCATTCAGAAAACAAATACCACCACCATTATAATTTACTTTGTTATTTATAAAAAAACTATTTGTAATAACAAGACTATCTGCCGTATTAATACATATTCCAGCGCCTTGCTGTCCGCATTTATTTTCTGATATTAATACTTTATCGATAATGAAATTCATATCATAACCATAGCATTTATCAATATAAATTCCTCCACCACGGCTTAAAGCCTCATTATCATTTATAATAGTATTTTTCAAAATTGGTTTTGATTCAGTACAATATGAAAAAAACATACCACCACCATCCTGTTGAGAAATATTTCTTGTAATCCAACAATTACTTATTGTTGGGCCAGATTTTGAGATAGCAATACCTGCACCTTGTGAAACATTTCCTCCATTAGTCACTTTAAAACCTTTAATTATCGTTGTGGTATTAATTATATTATCTGAAATAAATGAAATCACTGAAGAGAGATTACTGCCATCTATGATTGTATTACTTGAATCCCCAATGCTAATTAATTTAATGTTGTTTGTTGCAGGCCAAATGATATTCTCGTAGTAAGTGCCTGGTTGAACAAGTACAGTATCTCCTTCTATTGCATTATTCAATGCTATCTGTATGGTTGAATAATCAGAAGGAACATTAATAACAGTTTGGCTATGTGCTGATAGGGCTAAAGTAAAAAGCCCAATTAAAATGGGGAATAATTTTCGTAACATGATTTTATATTTTTAGGAGTTAGTGTTGTACTTCTTAAAAAAAATTGATTTTGTAATAATATTTACTTTGTTATTGGTTAATAGTTAAAAAGCACGAACGGCACGAACCCTATGTAAAGTGGCCTTACCCTGCATACTAGAATCGCTCGAGTTGCCGTCGCTAAAGCTGTAGTACCACGCGAAGGTACTATCGTCTTCGGTAGAAGACCAATATCGGCCTTTAGTTGGGGAACCACCTTCAGCATTAAACCCGTTAGTTGAACCATTACCATCGTTCTCCAAAATTTTGTTAATTAAAAAAGCTTCATTGTACAATAAATTCAACTCCCAACTTGAAGGCAAATACCAATCGGCTCCTAAATTACGACACAACTGAGCTGCACTTGTTGCTGTTTGCTGGGCAATTATGGCATTTGTATTTGAGGCTCCATCGTAAAAACTTTTGGCGGCTGCTCCAATTTCGGTAGCAGTTACATCACTCCAAGCAACACCACTACCTCCGTCTAAATCATCAAGGCTGGCTATTAAACCGTGTTGTCCGTTATCATATACATAAAATACAATTCCATCACCGTAACTTTCACCAATGTGGTGTGCTGTTGTACTTATAACATTATTAGTAATCTCAATTCCTGTTCCGGCTGTCAATTGATCTTGCTTATTGTTCCAGTTTGTGGTATCAGTTGCTGTAATGCTACCTGCTACAGATGTGTCAAAAACAGGGTCAGTTTCGGTGTAGTTGTTCAATTTGGCATTCCAGCTTGCAGTATCGGTTCCTGTAATACTTGCCGCTAAAGAAGAACCATATACAGGGTCAGCTTCAGTAACATTTTCTGCTGTTTCAGCATGCAGAGCATAAGGCACACTTAATAGTTGACTTGTACCCATAAGAGTATATGATGTGCCACCTGTAGCATCCATTTCTACTTGAATGAAGTATGTATCATTACCCCAATCAATTGCTGTAAAATCATCTGTTGTTGTTCCTGTCCCTATTTCAAGGGTTACAAGCCCAAATTGATTAGTTGAATCAACATGGGTTTCAGAATAAACAGATGTTCCGGTTTCACTGCTTTGTAAAATACTTATTTGAAAACCTACCTTCTGGTCAGCTATTATTTCACCTGAAGCATTCCTGGCTACAGCCTGATATTTGAAACTTTGAGGTGCTTGTGCAAAAACAGTTGTACTTAACAATATTCCAATAATTGAGTAAAATATTTTTTTCATGATGGTAATACTAAAAATTGCTATTTATATTAAATTGTTTTCAACTTCAGTTAATCACTAATTTGTTTTCTAATAATAATGCTCCTTTCTTGTCAACTATCTTAACTAAATATATGCCTTTAGAAAGGTCTGAAATATCAGTTTCTCTATTTTCTGATACAATCAGCTTTCTGCCAGAAAGGTCATATATCTCCATTACAAAATTCTCATTACATAATACAACCAAGTTTTCATTTGCAGGATTTGGATATATTTTAATGTTTTCATTATTGACAATATTTCTGACATCGGATGAACCAACATATACTTCTAATATTGAAGTATCACTGATACAACCATGTTGATTTGTTGCAACTACATAGATATATCCTGTTCCTAAATTATTCCATTGAATGGAATATTCATAATTAGATAATGAATCTATTATTGTGCTGTTTTGTACATTCCAATTATACGTTAGATTAGAACTATCGGGAACTGTATATTCTTCTGTTTGATCCAGAATGACAGTATCTTTTCCTGAAATTGTGAATGGAGATGGGTTTTGCATAACAGATAATGATAATTCATAAATACTGTCACAATCATTAACTGTTTGTAATGAATCATAATATATTCCTGACTGTAAATAATAATTACTGTGCCATAATAAACTATCTCCATTACAGATAGTATCATTATTTGTATAATAGTAAGATGGATTTGCTAGATTGTTCTCAATAGCACCAATATCTGGGTTAGACCCTGCCGGTGTCGGTCGTGAGACTCTATAATAATCAGTTGATGGTGCTGTGATGGTAAGACCAGAGAACTGTACCGAACTGATCCCAGAACCAATTGCGCTACTAGAATCTGCTAATTGATAATCACCACCTGATAAGTTAATGAATGGGTCAATTCCGTTAGGATAAATGAGATTATTAACATCTGTATGCGGTTGTGAAGTCCAGTTTGCACCCAGGATTGAATTATAAGATTTTAATTGACCACCATGCACGAATATTTGATGAGAATGGCTTTCCCCTTCTCTTGTATTTCCCGTGATGATGGAATTCATAAGCAATACGGAATCATTAATGATCATGTTTAAACTCAAACCTGGTCCATAACGACCTGCCGGCTGTTGGTTTTTGACAATAATTGTGTTGAGAATAATAGTTGTATCTATTTCTGTCATAACTCCACCTCCGTCGCCTTGAACTGTGTTGTTTGCAATAATTGTATTAACTATTTCAGCTTTATCTCCTCCATTCCACAACATAATTCCACCACCACCTGAAGCTGAATTATTATGCACAATTGATGAATTAATGTAGAAATAACCTGTGTTTCCTGCACTAATTCCTCCGCCCCAAACCCCACTGTTTCCATAAATATTTACTTTCCTGATTAAAACACTATCAGCACTGCTTATTGATATACCACCTCCCATGGTGTTTTGATCATTAGGAACACCACCTTTAATTGTAAGACCAATTAGTTTAATTACCGAGCTTGTACCTGTTATCCAAATAGGCGAACCTAACTTATTTCCATCGATAACCGTTGCCCCTATATATAAAGTATCATCAGTCATAAGATAGTCGCTACCTATGACAACTGATTTATTATTTATCACTACATTCTCTGTATATGTTCCACTTTTGATTAATACTGTATCATTCACATATGCATGATCGATACCTGATTGAACAGTTGCAAAATCTGATGGGATATTTATAATAGTTGAGTGTTTAAGTAATGTGTCTTGAGTAAGATTTGTATTTGAAACTAATGTTTGATTATTCAACCACTCACTAAAATAACCCACCTTAGAATAAGTAATATTATATACTCCAGATCCAGGTAATAAAAAATTAAAATTACCAATAATATCTGTGTATGTAGTATCAATAGATGAATTTGGAGCTGTCATCTCAAATATAATGGATATAGAATCGTGATTTGTTTGGTTCTCAAGTAATACTGTGCCACTCACATTTATTTGTGCTAATACTAAATGAGAAGAAATAATTAAGGAAAAGAAAATGAGCATTGTTTTTTTCATGATGTTTAGTATAAATGCGTTTATAAGAAGATCCCCGATTTAATCAGAAACATGAGATGTAATATTAATCAATAAGAGTTATTTAGATTTAGTTTGGTACAAGTTACAAATATTTTGGCAATTGAAAGAAATGCCATAAATATTTTTAAATAGTTAATTGGTATAGATAAACCAAAACCGCATTGGGGATAGCATTTCAAACAATTATTTTGTATGTATTTAGCATTAATGCCGTATTTAAATCGTAACTATTTTTATTTTGAGATATTCCAATTTCAAAAACAAATAGCAGATTAAATAAAAGAATGAGTTTTATAATATTATTCATGGTTAATATTTTATTACCGCCAACGATTTTT